>ERZ824522.46-NODE-46-length-161308-cov-8.812376_pt1 | contig 161308 bp, 162 predicted proteins | sample MGYA00519935_ERZ824522 | MGnify/ENA primary metagenome ERZ824522 (study PRJEB31778, sample SAMEA3449160) | human gut metagenome | biome: human gut; feature: human-associated habitat; material: faeces | place: United Kingdom | collected 2010/2012 ...
CGCAAAGATATGGCGGCTAACAACTTATGTCAAGGCGGAAAATAGAATGGTTACAACTTATATCAGGGTAAATTATTTGAATATTAGGACACTAAGAATCTTTAGAATTCTGCTTTTTCCCCAATTCCTCATGATTTATCTTTTTCATATAACTAGTTGCAGATAATGCAATAGCACTTCCTCCCCATAATCCAAATAACAGAAAGAATAAGTAACCCAAATACGCATTCATTTCCATGCCAAGAAGATGCAAAATAATTTATATAAAAAAATATCCCCAAAAACTATAGAAAAAGCACAGGTGAGAATAATAACATAAATAATATCTGAATTTAGAATCTTTCATTTTATATTCTTTTTTATAATAGGTATTACAATCAGTGCTAATAATAATGGTAAAGTAAAAGCCATGTCCTTCATAAAAGAAGGCTCATACTCATAGAAAAACAACGAGAATAGTATTTTTATAAAACATAGAATATACAGCAAGTTTTGTATATATATAAGATATTTACCAATTTTTCCAAAAGACGTCATCTAATTTATTTTTAATAGGTTCAAATATATCATAAGCATTATGTTCTTCGCTAATTTTTGATTGAGTGTCTGTTGCAGCATAACTCTAAACACACTATTTGTTTTTAATTTCTTGTCCTCTTAGCGAATATGAGATTCTTTCTTGCTGGCTTGCTTCATTTTACGTTCTTGTTTCTTCTTATTAATCTCTTCTAAAGTATATTTCTCCGCTTTCATGGTTATTTTATATCCAAGAAATAATCCTATTAAAAGCAATAACAGATAATTGTATAATGTAGACTTATATTCAATAGAAAAAGCTATATATACCACAAGAAAACAACAATATAATCGCGTTATTATTTTATCAGATTTCAAATATAATGCCCGAATAAGACCTTTTCCCTTTAATGGCTGTTTGAGTATCTCTATATAAGGGAATAGATAACTCATCATTCCCCCTATCGCTATAATAGATAACGCAATTGCAAGTATTACCCTAATAATAAATATTAAAGCAGGATACTCAAATAAAAAAGAGGAAAAAATACAATAGGGAATCATCATAAAGCTAAACCATAGTAGTGACTTTTTATATATTGCTATAAATAGATATCTCATATAATAATAAGTTCGTCGTTAAAGTTTATTTATTTACCATATTTCATCTTGTAGTTTATATACCCTGATGTGAGTTCACTAAACTTTAGCTATTCACATCAGAGTAATAATGTTGAGGTTTTAAGGAGTAATATTTTTATTTGCTTGATCTACTATATATTGATTAGCTCTTATTGCTATTTTGTTTCCAAGATATAGTCCAAACAGAAGTAATATTAAATAAACTATTGCTTTTTCGTGACTATAGAAGACCAAATATATTGCAAAAAAAATTGCATATATCACATCTATATCCCGGCTAAATTTCAAACAAAAAGATTTAACAATATTATTTGTTTCAGTTTTCTTTTCTTTCAGACCTTTATTCCTTGACAAAAAGTTTAACATCTTGCCTGTCAGCCATGCAATCCATGAAATTAGTAATAATATTATAACAATAAACATATATTCAAATTCTCCTAAATCAGGATGGAATAAGCAATGAATTATCATTAAAATACTATTAAAAATAGTAATTCTCTTAAATATTAATATAAAAATATCTCCCATATATTGCTTTTATTCAAATAGTTTTTTTATCCAATTATAAATATCCCCTACATAATCTGTTGAATATTCTTCTCTACCTTCAACTTGATTTGTATGAGTTTCATAAGCATCTTGAGTGGGATCAGGATTTGTTAATTCCATATATGTTCTATCTATAGCTAACCCTATTATTACTTTTTTCCCAACTTTTATTATTCTCTTTTTATCTTTAGGATCTCTTTTCGGAGCCGGATCACCATTAGGCATCATCCCTGACACGTTAGTATCAATACTTTCCGCCACATTCGCCTGATTCCTGTCCAATCCTTCTTTATTCCTCCTGTCTCTTTTTCTTTGGTGCTCATATTCAGGACTAATCGCATTCTTTGCCTGATAAAATAAAAGAGTTCCAAAGGCATAAGACATTTTAGGAGTATGATTTATAATCTGCCCTAATTCCGCAAATTTCCCCGATGTATGTCTCATTATCTGTTGATCTGAAGGCAATCTATAAGATTGCGTGTTCGTCAAAGGATAATAGAATGGTAGAGGAAGAGGGGATGGAACGGGGATGACTTGCTTGCCATCAGGATCAATATGCTTCACCGGATTATTTAAACAATACCCGTAAGGAGTAATTGAATAATTCTTTTCACTCATCGGATCTGCCACATGCCATCTTCCCAATACCGGATCATACATCCGCGCCCCGTAATCATACCAATCCAGACCACCTTTTCTGTCCAGTTCTTTTCCGTTGTACTTGTAAAGCTGAACCGAAGGGGTGGATGAAGCCAAGATTCCTCCGAACGGATAGTAATGATTCACCTCTTCCGCTTCACGATCTTCATTGTATACGACACGAACATTACCCAAGTAATCTTTCAAGAAGAAATGATAACTATAGGAAACATCGTCCGCGAAAGAAACAAAACCTTCACCATCGAGAAGAATCTTGTCGAGACTTCCGTTTTCATAGATCGCTTTACCACAATAATCAGTGGTGGTGATAGAATCTCCCATCGCATGGATGACCTCCAGTTTCGTTCCGTCGGCACTATAAAGATAGCTGATTGTACGTCCGTCGGTAAACTCTATCGCACTCGGCAAATTTAAGCAATTATACCGGATTCTCGAAATTCCTTTGTTTAAATCTTGAATCAAATTGCCATTTAAATCATAAGCATATTCTGCTGATGATCGGATGCCGTCTTTAAAATCAGTGGTACTTCCATACATATTATTCTTTGCGTGGTCTGTCACATTAAGCAAATGATTGCCCTGATATGACAGATTCAAGCTATCAATGGCTCCGAAACTTGCCGGACCGACAGCTCCATTACGACACAAACCGAGAATATTGCCATTCTTATCAAATGAAGTGACCTGTTCGTCATAACAGTTCAGGTTGCCGGTCAGATTTTCTCCTTCACCATAGCAGGCATCAGTCATCCTGTTCATGCTGTCATAGGCAAAACGATAACCTTTACTGATGCCGTCCGTATCATCTTCCTCACTCCGCCATGCTAGGCTACTTATATTGCCATTATAACAGGGGATGCCAGGACTTGCATTATAAGAAATTTCTTCAGAAAGAAAAAAGCGGCACATCGTTTTTATTACCTGGTCACGGACGTCATACGTATACATTGTATAGGCACCCAATCCTCCCACATCTTTCAAAAACACCCGGCGGGCATTGTCATACGTGTAGTAAAGCAAATGATTGGCTCTATACGCATTATCAACGCGGTGATATACATCCCTAAGTTCTCCATCTGCCAGATATTCATAGGTATATTCTTCCATGTGCCGCTTTCCGTTCCCAATCTGATAGGTATGTAATCTGGCAAATAACTTTCCAGTATATGTATATGAATAAAAGTCTGTGTCATACCCGCCCAAATGATTTTGGGAACGTCCCTGTATTATTCTGCCTTTATAGTCATAATATAAGGCACTTGTCAAATATCGCTCATCATCCAGCACTTTTATTTTAGTCCCGGTCAGTCTCCCTTGTGCGGAGATAAGGGAGGCTTCGTGATTGATATATAAAGAATCATACTGCACTTTACCTTTCTTCTCCAGCCCGAAAGCGAGTTGGGTGTCCGTTGTGAAGTTGTAATCATCATAGTAATTCACTTGTAAAAGAGAAGATAGCGTATAAGGAAAATGCTCTACTTCATACCCGGAATGAAGCACTCCGTCTTTCTCCGAAGTCGTTCGATAAGCCCTTACTATGGAATTATCCAATGAAGGAGGATCATTGAATGAACAAAGTCCTGTTAATGCAAGCCTTCCCTGATTATCATAGAATGTGAACGTCCATTCTTTTTTCTGTGACTGATTTCCATTCTGTGACAATATAACCCTGTCGGCTTTGTCATAAACATAACGTATTGCAGCACAGCCCGGTAGTTTCTTCGAAATACAGCGTCCGAAACTATCATACAAGTATTGATATGCGTACAAATCGAGATTTCCTGCCGATATTTCATCATTAATCATGGGTGGGAGAACATAGCGTATTCTTCCGAAGCGGTCGAATACAAAATAGGTGTCCGCTTGTTGATTCCCTCTACCTAGCCGGGTCAGTAGCGTACGCCCCTGTTTGTCAACAAAGGTGTAAGTCGGTTTCCCGTCTTCATCCGTGGCCTTTGTCACCTGCAATTCTCCCGACCGATAATCTCCTCTGCGAATCAGTGAATCGTTATCATCTATAAAATAGAACGAACAACGCAATGAATCAGCCGGAATATTCGTCAGATATTCCATACGGGCAGGATGATCTCCCCAAGCATCCCCCACTCCATATTGTTCTGTAATACGATTTAGAGGGGACGATTCATAGTTAGTTTGCAAATAACTTCTTTTACCTGCATCATGATAATCCCACAAGACACCACCCTTCAAATCTTCAGGAGACATGTAAGAAAAGCTAGTATTCGTAGAGAGCCATTGTTTCTCTTTCCGTCCTAAACTATCATATTCTATCAGGTGATGGTGAGCCATAATAGCACCGGCACGGTCTGCTCCATAACTTTGTGCAAAATCGAGCTCACGTCCAAGTCCGTCATAGAATGTTATTTCATCATAGTTTTTTTCTTCATCCTCTCCAAGTGGTGTTCGTACATAAATGTAATTATGTTCTCCCGGTATGGAAGCCAGGGTGTCTTTTACGGCTGTCATGGAAAGATCATTTGCAGAAACAGGTCCTGAAAGCAGGGCTATGGCAAATATAAATAATGATATATGATTTTTCATATTTCTTGTTCTTTTAATAGGAATTTACAGAATACCGATAATCATAAGCCTTTATGGTTCGCCCATAATTATCTTTTTGTCTATTGAGCCGCTGTAAGAGGTCATATTCATAATAACTGACCACTCCGCACGGATCCGTTACAGAGGTAACTCCGGTCATCGGCTGATACGTATAGGATGTTATTTGCGCCTGTGGCAAAGAAGCTCTTAGACGCACCAGTTTCGCACGATCCGGTGTGCCGGCTTGCATGAACGGCACGAGGTCTCCTCCCATAGCTGTTCGGACTTCACTAATGGTAGCTCCCTTTATTTCCGCTGCCAGATGCAAATAGTTGTAGCTCCAAAGGTAAACCGTCTTACCCTCGTTTCTGACAACATATAAAGGATGTCCCAAAGCATCATAATCAATACAATTGTACACTTCTCTCAAAGCGCCCTCACCTACCCTTTCCCAGGCAGAATAGCAAGGAAAAAAATGATCGGATACTCCTTTTATAGGAACATATTCATATTTCACCTGTTTCAGTTGCCGGCTGGTTCCATCATCGGAAATAGAATATTCCTTTTCTTCGACAATCGGAGAAAGTATATGCTTTTGTACCATTTGAGTATATATATCCGAGCTGGACTCACGGATCCTTTTATAGGTTTGTTTTCTTATTCCTCCATTGGCACTTTCTGAAATTACTTTTATCAAGCCGTCCGGATCATATTCATAATCAGTCTGCGTACTTATCGGAAAAGAGGGATTGTCGTATAAAGTATCACTCTCGCTTTTCAGCCTGTAATCATACAAATAGACCTTGTATGAGCAACCGTCGGCATAAGTTATAAATGAGGTCGGGCAAATATAATCAAGAGATGTCCTCATTGATTTTACGTAAAGGTCGGAAGAGCGTTCATAGGTCAGATACTTGCTCGATTTTAAAATACCGCCTGCCGAATACAGTTCTTCACAAAGAAGTTTTCCCCGTTCTACCGATCTGGAAGCACAAGGTTCATAAGGCGTTCGGTTCGGAAGTATGATTGCTTCCGGGGCTTCGTCCATGTGTCCATTATCGAAGTTGGTATATTTAGAACGGATAAAAGAACCGTCCGGTCTTTTTTCAATCACCTCACTGTAGCCGATATGATTTCCGGAAGAATTGATACATGCCGGTAGCACAGACTGGCTGCTGAATCTTCTTATTATACGTTTTACATCTTTATCCGCCCCGGTACCTTCTACCTGATAATCATCAAAATAGTACTTCACCTGTCCTCCCAGACAACCGCTTGAGATTCTTGCTTTTTCTTTATTAACTAAATAATCATCCACATAAAAGTACTCTTTTTCTACTTTTTCACCACTTTCCAATCCTGTATCACTATTTATTATCTTCTTTATTCTTAGTCCTCCCGCTATTTTCGGCTGGAATGTATCCTCGTACCCTTCCCATCGATTCATTTTCACTTGCTTACAATACTCGTGAGGTTCGAAAACGAAACGTGTATATCCTCCCGTGGGATAGTGCAGCCTTTTCAAAACGCCAAATGTCAAAACATCCGCATTAGGTTCGCGAGAATCGTAATGAGTGGCATAATTATCGGTCATCAAACGATTGTTGTAAAATCCCCAGTGATCTACTTTTCCGGACAGATAAGGGGGCAACTGCTCCGGAAAGTCATACTCCATATTAAAATTTCGTCCGTTTGCTCCCCATACAAATTCAGAAACAGATTGTAATATCAGGCGCTGTGAGGCGTTGTCATTGTACGAGAAACGGTAATCCCGAATCCACTTTCCTTTCTTATCTTTTATTTCCAGGTTACTCAACTTATACCATTTCAACTTGTCCAAACAATTCGGATAATTATCATCCAAAGGATTATCTGCAAGAAAATTCAGAAAACGATATTTTGGATTTTTGCGCCATAACATATATTGAGAAGCATAAATATCCTGTGAATATCTCAATTCCGTAGTCACTTCACGCGCAAAAGTTATTTCACATTCGGGAAAAGAAATACGGTTGAGATAAACCGGAGATATAAGACTTCCCTGATAACTGTCTTCAATGGCCGTATGGCTCGAAGATGAGCACTCCGGAGTCAAGATTCCGCCACCAAATGTAAAAGACCCCAAATCATCATACAGTGAAATAAACATTTGATTGATAAAATCACCACGCTCGTATGTGTAAGTTATTTCCTGACCGTTAGTCAGGATGATTTTTGTCAGATACCAGGCTGTAGCTGTCCAAAAATCCGTAGCTTGCTGAAAAAATCCGATAGAATATTCAATGGCATTCCGTTCTTTACCAAAGATATATTGAGTGCCATCTTCAGTAGTCAAAGTAAAACCATCAAAAGAAGGCGAATATCCGGAATATTGAAATGCCGTATTCGCTTTTTCAAACGGAACATCCATCCAATTACCACTAAAATCCACTTTTACAGGCCTGTCACATTGCACGATCCATGTTTTGTCACTATTCAACATAAATTTTCCATGGTAATCCAAAAAATTGAAATCGAACTCGTCCGGCTCAAAATCTGCTCCACCATGACTTTGAGCTGTTTCTTTGAGATAGTCTTGCGTATTCCATTGAGGCGTATTTAATGTTTCGGAATGAAAATAATATCCCATATTCATCAAATAGGTATGATTTTTCACATTACAATCATCAGGCTTGCCCTTCACCGTTCTGGATACAACTCCTCCGGTATTTAAATTCCACCCCATTCCTACCCATCCCGGATGTTGGTCAGGACGTATCCCGGCGGCATGATAATGGAGAGAAAACGGCAATTTAAAATCTCCGACAGGAACTTCATATATAGGAACGGATATATCCGGCATACCTGTAAATTTTGAAACCGGAATCTCACCATAAAGTCCCAAGGCCGCTACATTAGGACTAGGTAACGATTGTGAGGAAGCAGGAATCTGCGCATACATAATATTGTTGCCTAGTAACCCCACTAAAAAAATAAAGATATATAATCTTTTCATATACAACTCATTATTAATTATTTCATTCTAAATAAAAAAACACAGGCCACACATCAACTATTATCAAATTAACAACCTGCAAAAGGAGCTAACCAAACAACTATTTCGTGCGACCTGTGATCACTTTTACAGATTCATCGCATTACCGCCCACAACGCCCAGCACTGCCGAAGCCACCGCAATGACGACTTTCAGAATCATATCCCAAAGGGATCTCTTGACTGCCATAACTTTACACACCTCCTTTCCATACGCTCTTTGAAGAATTAATTACTTTTAATCACTAATTACATTTAATGATTAGTTACTTTCAATGATCTATCACTTCCTGAAAACTCTCTTACCTTATTTTCCTGTTATCCTACTGAAAATTAGTCCTCTACGTGACTGGAAGCTCCAAACTCCGCTTTCACCTCAAAGCACGGACACGCTTTGATCCATTCTTCCGGCTCAATCTCCCCGTTTCCGTTGCGGTCGGGACTTAAATCGCGATGACCGCACACCCGGCTACCAGGATAAGTCTCAAGTAATTGATGAACCAGCAGCTTGAGTGCCGCCCGTTGTTCCGGTGTCCGCGTGTCTGCCGGAGAGCCGTGGCCATCCAAACCGCCTTCGTAGCAGATACCTACACTGTTCAAGTTGAATCCTTTCACGTGCGCACCGATACGTTCAATCGGTCGGGTGAGGTGCACTGTTCCGTCTTTGCGAATGTAGTAGTGATAACCTGTTCCGTTAAACCCACGCCGCCGATGTTGAGTTTCCAGATCATCCGGGGTGAGCGAACGGTCGGCACGAGTGGCGGAACAGTGGATCACGATCAAATCAATCTTTCTCATCATAGTGCCACTGTTTTTCTTATCAGTTGTAAGCATTATCTACACTCTATGAATTAAGCTGCCGGGTCCGGAGCTTCACCGCTACCGCCTCCACTGCCTCCACCGACATCTTCTCCACCACCTTCATCACCGGGATCTTCACCATCGGTTTTCTTCTTCTTGGGTGCGTCGAGATCCAGAAACTCGATTTTCTCACCGGCACGGGTAGACGTCAGATTAGGACGAACACTGCTCGAAGGACGGAAATTGATATTGACCGTTTTGATGTTCTTCATCGTACACTCATCTTTCGTGTCCACTCCCCGCGTGGTAGCGGAAAGGCTGAATACACCAAAATCATGGATATTGACGGATTTACCGTCGAACAGCGCCGTACGCATCGCTTCTACGAGATTAGTCAGCACACTCTGAATGTCACCCAGCGACAGGGAACTTTTCTCTTTCATCGTGTAAGCAAGTTTATCCAGGTCTACACTCTGTCCCTGCGTCACAAGTTGCGGATGATACTTCACCACCCCATCAACCTTTCTCGGGTCTTTACGACCCATTCTTTTAAATGGTATTGCCATGATAAATTAAAAATTGAGAATTAATAATTGAAAAATAAATATTACAAACCGCGGTTACCGCAATCAATATCGGAAGAGAGGAACGAGCTCTGTTTCTTTTTCTTTCGATACCTCAAAGATAGCGTATTATAAGGGGATGAAATGACGTACTTTGTCTTACTTTGACCTAGTTTGTCTTACTTTCATTCAGAATGTATTTACTTTTATTCAGAGTGATTTTATTTGACTTATATACTTGGACAAGCGGGAGATTTTCCGTATATTTGGAATACGATAAAATTAATTTTCCGAAGATATGAAAGCAGAAAAAGAAGAGATAGCGGAGGAGCCGTTTGTCATACGTCCGTATTTGAAATCGGAGCTGGCACATTTATACAATCCTTATGTACCGTTGGTGTATGCCATGCGGAAAATGAGGGAGTGGATCAGAAATAACAAGGAATTATATGACGCAATGTATAGCGGCGGCGAAGGAAAGAACGACCACGCTTACAGCGCAAGACAGGTACGACTCATCGTGAGGTATCTCGATGAGCCATGAATCTCTTTAGGGCAAGTGCTGATTAGCTATAACGAAAATAAAATTAGCTATAATGAAATCGAGATTAGCTATAATGAAATCAGAATTAGCTATAATGAAGCTTATATAATAATGTGCACGTGCGCGGGCGCGAGAGAATATTCTTTTTATATAGAAAAAAGCGTGTAATTGAGGTGGAGGGGTTCCACCTCAATTACACGCTTTTTCCATCAAATAAAATCTATAAAGAGAATAAACAGCATAAGTAAATGACAGGAACAAAATAAAACGTACCTTTGCGTCTTTTTAAACCAACATTTTTTAACAGTAATCAAATAACACTTAAAATCATGAGAAAAAAGACATTTTTTCCGAAGGCTTCGTTTATCAGAACAAGCAGGCTGTAACACTCGAAAAGGAAGAGTTTCCCCAAGTATCCCAGTTTATCACGCAAATGCTTGGCACTGTCAACAATTTGTATGTCAACAGAATAGAGGTAAGTCCGCGCGACCGCAAGAAGTTTCTCCTTCCCTTTGTCCATCTCTGTTATGACCATGACTCCCCTTTTAAGATTAAAGGTCCCAAATACTTTGCAGAATTGTTGTATCTGGCTGTTGATTTCAAGAAATCAAACGATTCGGACGAATCATTAAGCGTGGAAGAGATTGATTGTGAGATACAAAGACTGAAAAGAACGCTTTTTGACGATTAGCATTAAAGAACCGACTGTTAAAAAACTGCTTTTTGAGTACAAAAAGCAGTTTTTTTTATCTACAAGAAAAGCCGTCCTTTGCAGCGTGTTAATATTGACACAACTTAAAATCATATCAACAATTAAAATGGAAAATATCTCAATAACGACATACAGGGGATTATCACTCGTATCAGGAAGTATCAGTATCCGGCAAATGTTCGAATTTATCCGGGGAGATGTCTATCGCGACAGAATCCGGAGACTCCGGGAAGCAATGGATGCAGGAGACACGGTGAAAGCAGACCACATGAAGAAGCAACTGCCCTACTGCACCATCACGGCTACTTACGCCAAGGAAAGGCTGGCTTACAGTCTGGACAAGTATCAGGACATCATCACGCTCGACTGTGACGATATGCCGGCAGAAAAGATCCCGGAATTCCGCCAACTGGTGAACGATTGCCCCGACACGTTAGGCAGTTTCGTCAGCCCACGGATGCACGGGCTGAAGATCTTTGTCTACCTCACCGGCAATGAGGCGGAAGCCTTACGCACCGAACTGAACGCATTGGGAACCGTAGACTTCACCCCCCTCGAACGCTATCACCACCGCATGTACGCCCTGGCAAGCAGCCAATATGAAAAGCTGCTCAATACCAAAGTAGACACCAGCGGGAGCGATCCGGGACGCGGATTCTTCGTGTCGCACGATCCGGATGCTTTCCTCTCTCCCGAACGACTGGAAAACGTGAAGCCGCTGACCGTAAAAGTGACATTGCCCACTGAAGAAGAATGTAAAAACAAGAAGCGCAAAAATCCGGGAAAACGATCCCCGCTCCTCCCCGTGCAGGAGAATGCGTCGCCCATCGACCTGCAAGTGCAACTCGACTTCCGCAAGGCGCTGGAGTACACCAAACGCAAAGAACGTCTCGAGATAGGCAACCGGGACAATTTCTTCTATTGTCTCGGCAATCAGTGCTACCACCGCCATATCACGGAAGAGGAGTCCGTCAGTCTGGCACACAGCCATTTCGGCGACCTACCCGATTTCGACCTCGAACTGCCCTTGCACAATGCTTACCAATATACCTCAAAGACCGATCAGGCGGAAGAAAAAGAGAAAGAACCGAAAATCTGCCAGATTATCAAGTTTATGGACGAACACTACGAAACCAGAAGAAACGTAGTGAAAGAACAAATCGAATTCCGGAAGATAATGCCCGCCCTGCCCGAAACAGAGTTGCCGCCTTTCAACGCAGTTCGTACAAAGGATATTAATACATTCTATATCAACGCACATATAAATAAGATTTGCTGTACGCAAGCTGATTTGAAAGCTGTTGTAGACTCGGACTACGCAAAGCCGTTCAACCCGTTTGTCCATTATTTCACCTCCCGCAAGGCATGGAACGGGAAAACGGACTTCATCGGACAAATGACGAAAACTGTACAAGCGGCAGACCAAGCTTTTTTCGAAGACAGTTTCCGACGCTGGCTGGTGGGAATGGTAGCGTGCGCCATCGACGACAACGTGCAAAACCACCAATTGATGCTATTACACGGCGCACAGGGAAAAGGAAAGAGTACCTTTATCCGACATCTCCTCCCGCCGGAACTGAAGGATTATTATCGTAATGGCATGATTATTCCCGAGAACAATAACCATTTGCTGCAACTGTCGTCTTGCCTGCTCATCAACTTGGATGAATTTGACACGCTCTCCCCCGAGCGTATGCAGAACCTGAAAAGTCTTATCACCCAAGACGTGGTAAACGAGCGTAAGGTCTATGACATCCAGAACTATACGTATATCCGCCGCGCATCGTTCATTGCCAGTACCAACAATCCGCACTGTATGCCGGATGTCAAGGAAAACAGGCGTATCCTGTTCAGCACTCTTCTGAACATAGACTATCACACGCCTGTCAATCATGAGGGGATATACGCACAGGCATACGCACTCTACCGGCAGGGATTTCAGTACTGGTATGAGAACGAGGAGATTACGTTTCTCAACAACCGCAATGAGGCGTTCCGCCAAAAAGATCCGATAGAGGAGAATCTTTTCTTCTATTTCCGGGCAGCCAGACAGAATGATATTCAGGCGCAATGGTATCCTGCCTCCTACCTGCTGTCGGTATTGAGCATGAACGGGCGCACACAGGCCAATACACAGACGAAAAAAATGCTGGTCACGGTACTGGAAAGCAATCATTTCCAATCACGAAAGACCTCCAACAACATAACGGAATATTGGGTGGTGGAGTATTCGGCCGAAGAGCGCAAAGAAAATTCAATACGCCCGCAGCTTCCGGTGCAGACGGGGTTGGAGTTGTAGTTTTTCCGCGGATAGCAGTTTTCCCACGAAATGGCAGTTTTCCTCCGGATAGTCGTTTTTGCACAAAATAGCGGATAAACGGATAAATTAGTGGCATTAAACGTGTCACATTCATCCGTTTTTCCGTATATTTGCTTCGATATGAATGATGAATAAAGAAAGGAATCACAATATGATAAAGCAAATACCATACGGATTGACGGATTTCGGTCGCATCCAAAAAGAAAACTATTATTATGTGGATAAGACGATGTTTATCGAAAAGATAGAAATGCAACCGTCTTATCTGTTCCTGATCCGTCCCCGGCGCTTCGGGAAAAGTCTGACGCTGGCGATGCTGGAGGCTTATTATGACGTTCGGTATGCCGACCAGTTCGACGAATTGTTCGGCCATCTGTATATCGGGCAGCATCCTACGCCGATACATAACCAGTTTCTCATCATGAGATTCAATTTCTCGGAGGTGAGCTCGAATGTCAATGAGGTGGAGGAATCTTTCCGTTTGCATTGTTGCGGGAAGCTTTCTGATTTTGTTTATAGATACGAGCATCTGTTGGGAAAAGACATTTGGAATGTTCTGGATGAAAAAACGCAAGCGGATCCCGGCGCCTTTTTGTCCTCAATCAATACCTATGCTACCCGTAAGGGAGACCTCAAAATCTATCTCCTGATTGATGAATACGATAATTTCACGAATACCATTCTTTCTACTTACGGCACGGACTTATATCGGAAAGCGACACATGGAGAAGGATATATCCGCAGGTTTTTCAATGTAATCAAAGCCGCCACGACGGGAATGGGCTCTGCCGTCAACCGCCTATTCATCACGGGAGTAAGCCCGGTGACAATGGATGACGTGACAAGCGGATTCAACATCGGAACGAATATCACCACCGACCCATGGTTTAACGACCTTGTAGGTTTCAGCGAGAAGGAATTGCGCGAGATGCTGACGTATTACAAGGAACAAGGCGCTCTCCCGATGTCGGTAGACGATGCGGTGACAATGATGAAGCCTAACTATGACAATTATTGCTTCAGTGAAAATAAATTAGCAGATTGTATGTTCAACTCGGACATGGTGCTCTACTGTATGAAGTCATTGATATTGCACGGAGTGAAACCTAAAGAGATTGTAGATCCCAATATCCGCACGGACTTTAACAAGCTTGCCTACCTTGTCCGTCTCGACCATGGACTGGGAGAAAATTTCTCCGTCATCAAGGAGATTGCGGAGCAAGGCGAGATAGTGACTGAGATAGTCACCCATTTCTCCGCACTGGAAATGACAGACGTGGGCAACTTCAAATCTCTGCTGTTCTATTTCGGACTGCTTTCTATCAAAGGGGTGGATATGATGGGGCGTCCCATCCTGCACATTCCCAATCTGGTGGTTCGCGAACAGCTATTCAATTTCCTGATTCAGGGATATGCCCGTCATGACATCTTCAAGCTCGACGTGAACCGCTTGCGCACTCTGTTTGAGAATATGTCCTTCAAAGGAGACTGGAAACCGATGTTCGAATTTCTGGCAGAGGCCATTCGGGAGCAGAGCCGGATAAGGGAGTACATAGAAGGGGAAGCTCATATCAAAGGATTCCTCCTCGCCTATCTAAGTATGTTCCGCTATTATCAACTATATCCGGAATATGAGATGAATAAGGGTTTTGCCGATTTCTTCTTTAAGCCCAGTCCGGCGGCACCCGTATCTCCACCGTACACGTATCTATTGGAGGTGAAGTATGCGAAAGCAGGAGCGTCGGAGAAAGAGATACGCGCGCTTGCCGATGATGCGCGGGAACAGTTGATTCGCTATAGCAAGGATGAATGTGTAGCGGAAGCTCGTGAGAAAGGAGGACTGAAATTGACTACGATCGTGTGGCGCAGTTGGGAACTGGCGCTGATGGAGGAGGTAGAATAGACTACCAGCCACATGAAATGTGCGGATGAATCTTATAAATGAATAAAGAGGACATTCTTAATAGTATTTTTCAATTCCCCCAAATCCTTTTATCATTTTATTTTCCTTCGTTTTATTGATGAAGTTGTTCAATCGCTTTTCAAATTCTTCCGGTCGTTTTCTGGCAGCTTCAATGTATGCAATTCGGATACGTCTATACGCATCGGAAAATTGTTGGTAATTCTCCCATACTGTTTTATCCTCTTTCAGTTTTCCGATGATATCATTCGGGAAGACAAAAGGGGCTGACAATACTTTTCGTATATTATCTTCCCTATCAGGGTGAATCATATTATGTTCCAGCAACCATTTCAGTCTCTCTTTGTTGGCTTGCGAGTAGGAACTTTTAGGGTTTCTGGGTGTGAAATGCTGGATTTTATGTTCTTTGTCGAGCGCCTTTATGGTGCTGTCGATCCATCCGAAGCAAAGGGCTTCCTCGACAGCGTCGTTGTATGTAACACTTTTTTCGCCCGAAGATTTGGAGGGGAATACAAACCAAACGTCATTGGCGTTTTCAAAGTTGTCTGCCAGCCATTTTCGCCAATCTTCTCTGTTTTCAAAATATTTTATTTCCATAGTGCTAAAAAGAACAGCAACCCATTGTTGAGAATAGGTTGCTGTTAAATTGGTTATTCATCAGACTTCATGTATGGGAGTCAGGGGCTTTTATTCGTCCGGTCACTTATTTGTCTCCGTACATCTTCGCCCGCAATTCCTTAATATGGTCGGAAGTGATATATTCGTCATATTCCATCATCTTGTCGATGATACCGTTCGGTGTCAGTTCGATGATGCGGTTGGCAACGGTCTGAATAAATTCGTGGTCATGAGACGAGAAGAGGATATTTCCTTTGTACGTCTTCAGGTTGTTGTTGAATGCCTGGATAGATTCCAAGTCCAGATGGTTGGTCGGAGTGTCCAGAATGAGGCAGTTGGCATTGCGCAGCTGCATACGGGCAATCATACAACGCATCTTCTCACCTCCGGAGAGTACGCTTACTTTCTTCAATACCTCTTCGCCGGAGAAAAGCATACGGCCGAGGAAGCCTTTCATATATACCTCGTTGCCTTCTCCAAACTGGCTCAACCAGTCTACCAGGTTCAGGTCGGAATTGAAGAAATCAGTGTTATCCAGCGGCAGGTAAGCAGTGGTGATGGTTACCCCCCAGTTGAAAGTACCTGCATCGGGTTTCATGTTTCCGTTGATAATTTCGAAGAAAGCAGTCATCGCGCGCGGATTGCGTGACAGGAATACCACCTTGTCACCTTTCTCTACGTTGAAGTTCACGTCGTTGAAGAGCACCACGCCTTCTTCCGTCTTCTTGCTCAATCCGGAAACTTCCAGAATCTGGTTGCCCGGCTCGCGTTCGGGAGTGAAGATGATGCCCGGATACTTACGTGAAGAAGGTTTGATTTCTTCTACGTTCAGTTTCTCCAACATCTTCTTACGGCTCGTTGTCTGCTTGCTCTTCGCTACGTTCGCGCTGAAACGGCGGATAAACTCTTCGAGTTCTTTCTTCTTCTCTTCAGCCTTCGCCTTCTGGTTCTGTTGCTGACGGAGAGCCAATTGGCTGGATTCGTACCAGAAACTATAGTTACCGGCAAACATATTGATTTTTCCGTAGTCGATGTCTACGGTGTGTGTACATACAGAGTCGAGGAAGTGACGGTCGTGGCTTACCACCAATACGGTATGCTCGAAGTTGGCAAGATATTCTTCCAACCAGGTCACTGTTTCCATATCCAAGTCATTGGTAGGCTCATCGAGCAAGAGGTTGTCCGGATTTCCGTACAATGCCTGCGCCAGCATGACACGTACTTTTTCCTTACCACTCAATTCACCCATCAATACGTAATGCTTATCTTCTTTCACGCCCAGTCCGCTCAACAGCATGGCTGCGTCGCTTTCCGCATTCCATCCGTCCAACTCGGCAAATTTTTCTTCCAATTCGGATACTTTCAGTCCGTCTTCGTCTGTGAAATCTTCTTTTGCATACAATTCTTCGCGCTGCTTCATGATGTCCCACAACACGGTATGTCCCATCATGACGGTATCCATGACAGTATATGAGTCCCACTTGAAGTGGTCCTGACTCAACACCGAGAGACGTTCGCCCGGTCCGAGCGCAATCGTACCTGTTGTCGGGTCCAAATCTCCGTAAATCGTACGAAGAAACGTAGATTTTCCCGCACCGTTCGCACCGATAATACCATAACAATTACCACTCGTAAACTTCAGGTTTACGTCATTAAATAACACTCTTTTACCAAACTGAACCGATACGTTCGAAACTGTAATCATCTTATTATTTACTATTTTACTAGTTACTATTTACTATTTGAGCGTGCAAAGGTAGACATTTAAAATGAATTATGAGCTATCTGATATGTGCCAATCTGACATAAAAGTGTTACCTTTGCTGCGTTTTTTGGCAAAACGGCCAACTTGGCAAAGTTTTTGCAGACGAAATCTGTGACATCCGGTCAGTCCGGTATGTTTATAAGCGGTATCTTGCATAGATAACGTGTGTTTCTAAATAGTAAATAATAAAATAGTAAATACCAAGATGGATCCGAAAGAAAAAAAAGTGAAGGAAGAGGAACTGAATGTGGAGGAAACTCACAATCCTGCGGAAGACCAACCGCAAAACGAACAAGCAGAGGGAACCGCTCCGCTGACTCATGAAGAGGAGTTGGAAAAGGAACTGGAAAAGGCTCAAGAAGCGCTTGAAGAGCAAAAGGATAAATATCTGCGCTTGTCTGCCGAGTTCGACAATTATCGTAAACGCACTTTAAAGGAGAAGGCCGAACTGATCCTGAATGGTGGCGAAAAGAGTCTTGGCAGTATTCTTCCGGTAGTGGACGACTTCGAACGTGCCATCAAGACGATGGAAACGGCAACGGATGTCAATGCCGTAAAAGAAGGGGTGGAACTGATTTACAATAAATTTATGGCTGTTCTGGCTCAAAATGGTGTGAAAGTCATCGAGACGAAAGACCAACCGCTGGATACTGATTTCCATGAAGCCATCGCGGTAATCCCCGCACCGTCGGAAGCACAGAAAGGTAAGATTCTGGATTGTGTGCAGACGGGGTATACACTGAACGACAAAGTGTTGCGCCACGCCAAAGTGGTAGTAGGGGAATAAGGATTCGCAACCCATAAAACTCATAATTTTTAAAGAAGCATGGCAGAAAAAAGAGACTATTACGAAATATTGGAGGTGACGAAGACAGCCACAGTAGAGGAGATTAAGAAAGCGTACCGTAAGAAAGCAATCCAGTATCACCCTGACAAGAATCCGGGGGATAAGGAGGCGGAAGAGAAATTTAAGGAGGCGGCCGAGGCTTATGACGTGTTGAGTAACCCGGAAAAGCGTTCGCGTTACGATCAGTTCGGTCATGCGGGAGTGAGCGGTGCGGCAGGCAATGGCGGTCCGTTCGGTGGTTTCGGTGGCGAGGGGATGTCGATGGATGACATTTTCTCTATGTTTGGCGACATCTTCGGTGGCCGCGGCGGCGGTTTCGGGGGAGGCTTCGGAGGGTTTAGCGGATTTGGCGGTGGCGGTTCACAGCAACGCCGGTATCGCGGCAGTGACCTTCGTGTGAAAGTGAAGCTGACGTTGAAGGAGATCTCTACCGGAGTAGAAAAGAAATTTAAACTCAAAAAATATGTGCCGTGTGACCAGTGTCATGGCACGGGTGCCGAAGGTGACGGCGGTTCGGAGACTTGTCCTACTTGTAAGGGTAGCGGCTCCGTGATCCGTAACCAGCAGACTATTCTGGGCACTATGCAGACTCGCGTCACTTGTTCTACTTGTGGCGGTGAGGGTAAGATTATCAAGAACAAATGTAAGAAGTGTGGTGGCGACGGAATCATTTACGGTGAAGAAGTGGTGTCGGTGAAAATCCCTGCCGGAGTGGCAGAGGGTATGCAGCTTTCTATGGGGGGCAAAGGAAATGCCGGCAAACACAACGGTGTGGCAGGCGACTTGCTGATTCTCGTAGAGGAAGAACCGCATCAGGACTTGATTCGCGACGAGAATGATTTGATTTATAATCTGTTGCTTAGTTTCCCGACTGCTGCTCTGGGCGGAGCCGTGGAAATTCCGACTATCGACGGCAAAGTGAAAGTGAAGATTGATTCGGGTACTCAACCGGGTAAGGTGCTTCGTTTGCGCGGCAAGGGATTGCCGAATGTGAACGGGTACGGAACGGGGGATTTACTCGTCAACATCAGTATCTATGTGCCGGAAGCGCTCAATAAAGAGGAAAAGAGCACGCTCGAAAAGATGGAGGCTTCGGACAACTTCAAACCTAACACGTCGGTGAAGGAGAAGATTTTCAAAAAGTTCAAGAGTTTCTTCGACTAATTTTTTGCTATAATATATAAGGTATAAGTGAGCTGCAATCTTTTTTGTGGCTCACTTCTGTTTTTAGGGCTTGTCCTTTTAAAAAAAAGACATATATTTGTGTAGCAAATAAATGGATACTAAATATAGACTTCAAGTATGGCAGAACCTTTTAAGAATATGTATAACGAGCAATTTTTCGATCTATTTACGAAAGATTTGAGACTTGTTATCGATGATTTTGATGCTCGCGGGTTTGTTTCTCAAGTGATGGATGATGAATGGGAAGGCAGGGAACTTAAACAGCGCTGCATACATATCACTACCATTCTGAAAAAGTTTTTGCCGGCAGATTACAAAGAGGCGATCGCTAAGATTCTTGAGTTGTTGGATCATGTAAAAAGTACGCGGCCTGATTTTTCGGTGATAGACGATACAAAGTTTGGATTGATGCTGGAGTATGGGGCGATTCTGGATAATTATGTCGAGCAATATGGGTTGGATGATTATGAAACGTCTGTCAAGGCGATAGAGAAAATCACGCAGTTCACAAGTTGCGAGTTTGTGACTCATCCTTTTATTATAAAATATCCGGATGAAATGATGAAGCAGATGTTGGTTTGGTCGAAACATGAGCATTGGGGAGTAAGGCGGCTTGCGTCAGAAGGTTGCCGTCCGCGTTTGCCTTGGGCGATGGCTTTGCCGAATCTGAAGAAAGATCCGACACCTATTATTCCTATTTTGGAGAATCTTAAAAATGATCCGGCAAGATTTGTACGGTTGAGCGTTGCCAATAATTTGAATGATATTGCGAAAGATAATCCGGAAATTGTCATTGATTTAGCAAAGAAATGGAAGGGTGAATCGAAAGAGGTAGACTGGATTATTAAACACGGTTGCCGGACGCTCTTAAAGCAAGGGATTCCGGAGGTGATGGAGTTGTTTGGTTTTGATTCTATCAGAAATAATATTAGTGTGGAGGATTTTCAGATTTCAAGTCCTAAGGTTAAAGTCGGGGATTCGTTGGAGTTTGGTTTTAACTTGTTGAATCATAGCAATAAGACAATCAAAATACGGCTTGAATATGGTATTTATTACCAAAAAGCAAATGGAACGCTGACGAAGAAAGTTCATAAAATCAGCGAAAAAGAATATGCCGGGAATTCTACCACACGAATAACGCGAAAGCACTCTTTCCGTGTGGTTACAACGAGAAAATTCCATCTCGGGCTTCATCAAATTGCTATAATAATCAATGGGAGTGAATTTGAAAAATATGATTTCGATTTGATTGGGTAATTCGATTTAATTGAGTTATTCGACTGGATCGGGTAATAACCACACTACATATAATATGGATTTCTGCATTAGCTATTATCTATACAAGTGCTGCAACAGAAAACATAAATCCTCGATTCTCCGGATGAAAATCGAGGATTTTTTATTTGGGTTCGTCTTTATCTCACACTAGCTGGAAGTTGAATATATAGCACTCTATGTATTACAATAAATTGATTGCCGATAACTCCTTTGATAAAGCCTGAATACCTTTTTGTATTTTTTCAAGTTGTTGCCTGCGAGGCTTATGCACTCCGGCAGCATAATGCCATAATTGCCGTTCATTAATACCCGTAATCCGACTCAATGCAGCTTTAGTGAAGATGTTGCTATAATAGTTTATAAATGTAGCAGCATCAATCTTGAATTTTAATTCAAACTCTCCGGACAATACTTCACAGGGATTGGAATTATCTTCCAAATACAATTCAATCGCCTCTCGCATGTTGTCCTCAATCTCTCTCATGTCATTGCCAACAGTGATAACCGGAGCATCTTCAATATAAGCACTCAAGTTCTTTCCTGCGTGTTCCACAATTACTTCTACTGTTTTCATATCTCCTCCTATATCGGACTTAATTACTGCACAAATATAGTAATTATATGAACACTACCAAAAGAAGTATTCATATTTTCACTATGATTTCTTCCTAATACCCCGGATTCTGTTTCAACCTCTCATTCATCACCCGTATTTTCTCCGGTATAGGGAATACAGTTGTATATCCACTTGCCTCATCCGGTAGTTGCGGACGGCTGCTGTAAGCTCTTGTAAACTTCCCGAAGCGGACTAAGTCCTGTCGTCTCCATCCTTCCCAAGCCAGTTCCAGCTGACGTTCGGCAAGGATATTCTCTAAAGTGGCAGTGCGGGGAGAAGCGTTGACACGGCTACGAACTTCATTGAGTTCTTCATCTCCGTTTGCTCCGTTCCGGACTTTCGCTTCACTCTTCATCAACAAAGCGTCTGCATAGCGGAACAATACAATGTCATTCTCCATCAACTTACCGTCTTTTGTGGCAGTCGGATCAACTTCATACTTTTTCATGCGGGCTCCTGCGGTTTGTTCGTATGGGGTATCTGTTATATCCAGAGATACTTTCCAGGGCAGATATTCCAGTACCGTTCCATTATCCAGTTTGATTATGTTTCCTTTCAGGTCGTGGACAATTCCTGCAAAATAGCAAATATCAAAACGGGGATCTTGTTCCGCGGTTTCATAACCGAAAGTTTCGAGGGCTTCAATGGTGGCGCTGGGACCGTTCTCACCGCTTAGTCCGTAAGCCTTGGCGTGATTATAGTGGCGGGAACGGAAGAGATATTGCATCTGGTTGGTGTACAGAGTTTTATTCATCGGGATAGTGAAGACATTCTCTACGGACGGTTCGTTGAATATAGAGAAATTCGTTTCGTATTCCGGTTCCAGTTTGTAGCCCATAGTCTTGAGTTGGTCACAATAGTAGATGACTGTTTCCCAGGCATTTAGTTCGCTGCCGTTCACTGTGAACTTTATATTTTTTCCATCCGGGCGTTGTCCGTCCGTCCAATCATTGTCTGTATAAACTTCGGAGTTCAAAGCCAGTTTGGCCAGTAGGAAAGTTACTACGGGGCGAGTGATACGGCCATAGTAAGGGCCGGACTGGTTGCTATGTGCATCGCTCAACAAAGGAGCCGCCTCTTGCAATTCCTTGACAACAAAGTCAAAGACCGTTTTTCGTTCACTTTGCACTACATCTTTCATTGCTACGGAAGAGGATTGAACTAGCGGGATGCGTCCGAACAAATCCATCAGGTAATAATAATACATAGCCCGCATGGCACGTACTTCGGCACGGTATGCCGGCAGTTCCGTAGCGGAATGAGTTTCGGCGAATTTGTCTATCCGTTCCAGTGATTTGTTACTTAACATGACGACTTTATAGAGATATTCCCATGTAGCCTGAATGGCATCATTCTCTATTCCCCAATCGTGCAGGTAAAGTCCTTGCCAAAAACCACCGTCATACCAGTCACCTCCACGGGTGGGGATAATGGCTTCGTCGGAGGTAAAGGTGTTCAGGTCGTAGACTCCCCTACCCGTTCCCTGCAATCCCTGACTATCACTATAACCGCCTACGTATGTATAAAGCGAAGCTACTGCATTGAGATATACTTCCGAGATTGTATTGTAAACGTCATCTTCGGGTAACTTATCTTTCGGATTTTCCTCCAAAAACTTACTACATGAGAATAAACCCAGGCACGTTATAAGAAGGAATACCAGCACTCCCGAAGGACGTAAGATCTTCTTTGAAAACAGTTCCGCTATCCTTGAAAGCAGTTCTTCTTTCTGCAAAAAAAGACTTTTATTTTTCATATATTGTTTCATCATCTCCTCCTCCATTAAAAGTTAATACTCAATCCCAGTGTGTACGTCCGCGCCAACGGATATCCCCGTTTATCATCCACGCCTAAAGTGGAGTTCACTGTTGAACTGTTAATCATGGGTGAAAGTCCCGAATAACCGGAAATGGTTGCCAGGTTGTTGACTGTAAATGCCAGACGCAGGGAACGGACATATTTCTTCAGTTTCTGCACTTTCTCAATCGGCACGTTCCAACCCAGCGTCACATAGTCGAAGTTGACATAATCTCCCTTTTCCAACCAATAGTCGGTGGCGGTTTGATCCTTGATGTTCTGTTTCGGGGCTTTCTTCATTACGTTATAGTCGGGAAATATATTCATGTTCATATAGGTCAGGGAGGTTCCGTTGTAAATTTTATGTCCGAAAGCTCCGTTAACCTGCAAAGACAGGTCGAAACGCTTGTAGCGGAAACTGATGTTGGAGCCAAGAATCGTTTTAGGTACGGCTTGTCCTGCTACGTAGCGGTCTTCACCATCTTCAAGGCTGACACCTCCGCCATTCAGATCGGCGATGCCATAGGTGTATCCGCCGTTTCCGTCGGATTCCAGTCCCGTACTGTGGGGAAGATAGAACACGCCCAACGGTTGACCCACCATCTGATATACGATGTGGTTGTATCCTCCATGAAAGCCGGCTCCGTCGAGGCCAGAAAGACTTTTATATTCGGGAGCAGAAAGCATTTCGCCGTTGTACATACCGCTTAATGAGAGCAGTTTGTTGCGCTGGAAAGTGATATTGGCATTGATATTCAGTTCCATATCCTTGGTCTTCAAGGGGGTGATGCCGATGGCGATTTCCGTACCCCAGTTGCGCATGGAACCGATGTTGGCAAGCAAGGTGTTATAGGTGAAAGGCGGTACGCTTACGTTGTAAAGGTAAAGCATGTCTGTGGTTCGGGAGTTGTAATAGTTGGCGGAAAGCAGCAGGCGGTTGCCGAAAAGAGCTACGTCGATACCGGTATTAAAGGTATGTTTCACTTCCCATTTCAGGTCGGGATTCGTGTTCCGCAAGTCTCCTAAAGATACGACGGCGGAGTTTCCGACGGGGACTACACCGTTCGGCTTTACAAGGTTCAATGTAGTGTATGAGTCAATCCCACTCTGATTACCTGCCAGACCGTAGCCAATACGGAATTTCAGATTATCCACCATCGGCAACTGCTTCATAAATTCTTCTTCACTAATCACCCATGCGGCAGATGCGGAGGGGAAGAATCCCCATTTATGGTTCGCTCCGAATTTGGAGGAAGCATCTGTACGGGCGTTCAGCGTCAGTACGTAGCGGTCGGCGTATGTATAGTTGAAACGTCCCATGAAAGATGCCAGACGGGGTTGGTCGTAGTAAGAATTAGTGCCTTCCCACAAGCGGAGTGCACCTGCCTGAAGATTATTATACCCGAATTTGTCGGTGCTGAAATTGCTTACTGTTGTATAATATCCCGTGTAGGTTTCTTTTTGAAGTTCGGCAAGTGCCAACACGTCAAAGAAATGTTTTTTCCAGTTTTTCTTATAGGTCAGCATCATGTTGCCCAGCAAGGATTCTCGCTTTTTGGTTCCTTTGTAAGCCTGGCCGTTCGCCCAGACGGAGGTGGGGAGGTATTGCGAATTTTCCACGATATTATAGGTATAGGCTCCGAAGAGGTTTAGTTTCAGTCCTTCCAGCAGATTGAAAGTCAGACGGGCGTGCGTGCTGATGTGCGAAGTGGCATCATCATCCTGCACTTCCATCCATGCCAATGGATTGGTAATTTGGCTGGCAGTCGTTATTCCGTCCCAGGAATTGGTGACGGGGTCTTTATGGTTGGGATAGGTGGGGTTGAATGTGGCTGCCGAATAGAACGTTTTCTGATAATCCACCAGATTATGATTCTTCTGAATGGAACCGAACATTCCCAGCTCGCAGTTCAGGAAGCCGTCGAACATTTTCTGATTCATGTTCATATTCGAAGTGAAGTTTTTCATGTCTTCATTCAAAATCACTCCCTGACGATCCATGAAACCAAGAGAAACGCGATAGCTGGACTCACTGGAACCACCATAAAAGGCGATGTGATGGTTTTGTTGTAGTCCTGTCTGTTCAATCTCTTTCTGAAAATCGGTATTATATCCTTTGTCCAGAATGGAAATCCCGCGTTCCGAAGCGATACGGCGGTACTCATCGCCGGACAGCATTTTCAGATTCTTGTAGACGGTGGAAATTCCGAAGCTACCGTTGTAGGCTACTTGTGTTCTGCCGCTCATTCCTTTTTTAGTGGTGACCTCGATCACACCGGAAGCTCCTCGTGAACCGTATTGTGCGGTTTCGGAAGCGTCTTTCAGAATGGTGAAACTCTCAATATCCGTAGGGTAAATGGAGGTGAGCATACTCAAGTCACCAAATACTCCGTCGACGATTATCAAAGGGTCATTGCCACTGGTCAGTGAGGTAGTTCCCCGCAGGCGTACTGCATCCAAGGCTGCCGGACCATTTGACCCGCGTTGGATGGTCAAGCCCGGCACACGTCCGCGGATTGCTTCCAAAGGGTTCGTTATCTGGTCTTTATTCATCTGTGTCTCCGTAATCTTCTCTACGGAACCGGAGAGGGTTTTCAAACTTCCGGTGGCATATCCAACAGTTATCAATGAGTCTATGGGCGTGACGGGGATCTTCTGCGCCAAGGTGCTCTCGCACGGGATTACCAGAAGAAGAAGGCTGTAGAAAATGAGTCTAGCGTGTTGTACCATATTCTTAGTTTTTAAGGTAATAATACAAATATAACAATAAAAGAGGGAATCTGGTTGAGTAGATTCCCTCTTTTATTCATAAATGATATTGACAATGTCTATTTCACGATTATCTCATCCGTAAATATCCAACCTCCGAATTCGCTTCCGGCCTGTGCCTGGTAACGTACGTATCTTCCTTTTGCTTCTCCCTGCCATGAAATATCCGTAAAACGGATGGGTGTTTCTTTACTTACTTCAAAGTGTTGTTTTTGCAGCTCCGTGAAGTTTATTCCATCATCGGAAATGGAAATAATCACTGTCTCCGGCAGGAATACTTCCGCGCCGACCACTTGCATAAAAGCGGCGGTGATGGAATGGATAGGGGTTTCTTTTTCCATATCAATCGTCACATCGAGACGGTTGTCCGAGATAAATCCTTGCCATGAACCATCACCGTAAGTCCAGTCACCACGTATGCCGTCTGTCAGGGCTGTGTTGCCTTGTGCGGGATAATGGGGGCTATAGGAGGAGTTATAGGTCACTTTTTTACCGAGCGCCAAATGGCTGACTGGTTGAAGAGATTCGGGACGGCTGCCGATTTCTTTGCTCAAATCGAAAGGATGGTATCCTTTTTTCTGTAAATCGGCCACTGCTGACAGTGCGCGGGTATGGAAATCGGGCCACGACTTACGTTCCGGAGCCGACCAGGCTACTTCCGCCAATGCCAGCATACGGGGATAAATCATATATTCCACGTGTTCGGGAGTGGGGATATATTCCACCCATAGGTTACCCTGCACACCATAGACTAACTTTGCCTGCTCCGCAGTTAAGGAAGCGGGGACAGGATCGTAGGCATATACTTTCTTCAATGGCAGGTAGCCACCGATAGCTTCCGGCTGGGAGTACGGGGCGTCCTGATAGCTGTCCAGATAACAGTATGCACCCGGTGTCATGATGGCATGATGGCCGGAGGTGACGGCAGCAATACCACCCTCTTCTCCACGCCACGACATAACGGTTGCATTGGGCGCGATACCTCCTTGCAGAATCTCGTCCCATCCCAAGAGACGGCGTCCGTGATTGTTGAGGAACTTTTCGATACGGTGTATCAGATAGCTTTGCAGCTCGTCTACATTGGCCAGATGCTCGTCTTTCATTCTCTTCTGACATTTCGGACAGGTCTTCCAAGCCGATTTGCCGGCCTCATCACCTCCTACATGAATGTATTCGGAAGGGAAAAGTTCCATGACTTCCGTCAGTACATTCTCCAGAAAGGTGAAAGTTTCTTCATTACCGACACAGAAATCGGAGTTCTTGTAAGGTTCTCCCGAACAGGATAGCTGCGGGTAGGCAGCCAGCACTTCTTCCGAATGGGAAGGCATTTCAATCTCCGGAATCACCGTGATGTAATGCTGACGGGCATATTCCAGTATTTCACGAATATCGTCCTGGGTGTAATAGCCGCCGGAAGCTCCGGGTTCATCGTAACGGAGGTATTTACGTCCGCCGTTCCACCATTTCTTCCAGGTGGGGTCTGTACGCCAGGCTGCAAAATCGGTCAGTAAAGGGTATTTCTTGATTTCAAGCCGCCAGCCTGCCGCATCGGTCAGGTGCAGGTGCAAACGGTTGATTTTGTAATATGCCAATGCGTCTATCTGCTTCTTTATAAACTCTTTGGTAGAGAAATGACGGGATACGTCCAGCATCAGTCCGCGATAAGCAAAACGAGGGGTGTCTTCTATCTCGACAGAGGGTACGGAATAGCTGCCTGTGCTTGCCGGTTGCATCAGCTGTAACAGGGTTTGCATTCCATAGAATAATCCGGCTCCCGAAGTTGCCCGGATCTCGATTCGTTGAGAGGTGACGGAGAGTGTATAGCTTTCCGGTGATGGCAATTGGGGGGTCTTGGGGGTTATCAATAAGAAAAGCATCTGTTTCCTGTCTTTCATTCTCGCTTCTTTCAGCTGAACAGGTAATGCTTTCAGGTAATTCTCCCAGAGTTCCGCTTCTCCACCTTGCAGGTTTGTATAAAGTTTAGTCTTTTCTGACAGTAAAAAAGAGCCCGTCCCCTGCTCCATTTTTAATGGGACAGGTATGACGGACTGTGCCAGAATGGGATGTGCATGGAAGCACATCCCCAATATCCATAAGAAAAGACAAACTTTAGGGTATTCTTTTCTTATATTCATTAATCAATTTTGATTTCGTCTACAAATAAAAATGCGTTTTTACCTTTTCCTCCATGCCATGCCGGAAGTGATTTCTCCGGTGAAGCAATGACTCTCACGTATTGGGTGGTCACAGGAGCAAAGGTTAGTTTGTGCTCAACGATTCCGTCTTTGTCTGTCTCTTTCATCTCCGGATATTCTTCGGAAGCAATCTTTTTGAAGGTCTTGCCATCATCTGAAGTTTCTACGGACAGGTTTCTGGCATCAAATACCCAGTCCCCTTTTGCTACATTGGTAGAGATTGCCACGCTTGAGATTTCAGTAGGTTGCTGGAGGTCGATAGTCATATCCATGTCGTTTCCGTTGAAAGCGATCCAACGGCCTGACTTATAGCTGCTATTTCCTTTCAGGCCATCTATCAAAGTGGAAGCTCCTTTGAACAGGTATTGTTCATTGATAGGCTGATTGGCTACAATCGGCTTCATGCTGGATTTGCTGAAATCAATCTTCTCTGTCACTGTCTTGCTTTCGCCGTTGGGACGAATGGCTTTGGCGGACAGGGTTACATTTTCCTTGATTTTCAATACTCCTTCGTAAACGGGGGAAGCGGCAGTAGGTTCTGTGCCGTCTAATGTATAGTAAACAGGGGCACCGTCGATGGTAGACAGGGTAACGTCCATTGTTCCTTCTGCCGGATTCGGGTCAAACTCGGCTTGTACGTCAAATACGTGTTTAGCGTAATTGTATCCTTCTGCATCGTACCACTTAATCAGTTGTGGAAGACGGGACAGGAAGTCGGCATAGTTTTTCTTTTCGGGGCTGGACCACTGAATTTCACACAAAGCAGCCCAACGAGGCAATACCATGTATTGTGCATGCGGGAAGGTAGCGATGTATTCTGTCCAGAGGTTGGCTTGCACTCCCTTGATGTATTTCTGTTCTTCCGGAGTAAGAGAAGCCGACATCGGCTCGTAGCTATACACTCTTTCCATCGGCAGATAACCACCGATACCGAACGGTTCGTTTTCGATGTCTTTAGCTTGGTAGTAGTCGAAATACAGATAGGTGTTCGGTGTCATGATGACATCGTGTTTCTGCTTCGCAGCTTCGATACCACCTTTCTCACCACGCCATGACATCACGGTAGCATTCGGAGCAAGTCCGCCTTCGAGGATTTCATCCCAACCGATGATTTGACGTCCGTGGTCGTTCAGGAATTTCTCAATATGGTTGATGACAAAGCTCTGCAAACGTTCTTCTTTGCTGTGGCTCTGATCTGACTTCAATCCCAATGCTTTGATACGTGCCTGGCACTTCGGACATTTTTCCCATCTTACTTTCGGGCATTCGTCGCCCCCTACATGAATATATTGTGATGGGAAGATTTCAATCAATTCACCATAAACATCTTCCAAGAATTTCAATACTTGGTCGTTTCCGGCGCAAAGCACATCCTCGGATACACCCCATTGTCTCCATACTTCGTATGGACCACCGGTACAACCCAGTTCAGGGTAAGCGGCAAGGGCAGCTTGCATGTGTCCCGGAAGGTCGATTTCGGGAACAACGGTGATGTAGCGTTCGGCTGCATAATCTACAATTTCTTTGGCTTGTTCCTGGGTGTAGAATCCACCGTAAGGTTTGCCGTCGTATTCGCCGGAGTTACGTCCGATGACTGTTTCTGTTCTGTTAGCACCGATTTCAGTCAGTTTCGGGTATTTTTTGATTTCCAGACGCCAACCTTGATCGTCGGTGATATGCCAGTGGAGGCGGTTCATGTTATGTAAAGCCTGCATGTCGATGTAGGTCTTTATTTCATCCACGGTAAAGAAATGACGGCTGGTATCGAAATGCGCGCCACGATAGCCAAAGCGGGGAGCGTCATTGATTTCTACGGCTGGCATGGCAATATCCGCACCGACAGCCACAGGCAATGATTTGCGCAGGGACTGGATGCCATAGAATACGCCGGCTTCCGTAGGACCAGTAATCGTGATTCCGTCACCGGTAACTTTCATCTGGTAGGATTCCGGATTTTCGTTCTCCGTGCCTAATGCCAGTACGATTGCGTTTTTACCTTCTGTTCCGGCTTCAATGGCGAAATCTTTTCCGGTAGCCGTTTTCAGATAGTCTGCCAGGAATTTTGCGTTGCGTTGCATCTTCTCGTTTCCTTCCGGATAGAGAATTTTCACACTGCTCTTGAGGATGAAGGGACTTCCTTGAGCGGTTACAATTTCTTGTGGCATGGGGATGATCTGGTAGTTGGCTTCCTGTTGCACCGATTGGCAAGAGGCAAAAAGTCCTGCTAGTGCCAGACATCCGGTTAATTTAAAGAGTTGCTTCATAAACTAAAAAATTAAGTGTTAAGTTATTAATAGATTAATTATAAGTTTCACGAATATGTTTGATTGTCAAAGGCAGCTCCTCTCCTTTCTTTATTTGGGGAGAAGTGATGACGACCGTTTTACGTTCTCCGGGAAGAAGGTCGAAAAAGTTGTCGCTGAAACGGGCTCCCTGCAAAGGAATTTCAATAAAGACATCTTTTGCAAGAGCGGGAGAAAACAATGTCAGTTCACACATGCCGTCTTTCTGTTTCATCTTGCAGGAAACGGTTGTTTCAGGCAGAAGCAGGTCTTTTGTTTTTCTAAAGAAGTATACGGTTTCGGCAAGGGTGTTTCCTGCCTTGTCTTTTAGCGTCAGTTGCATGAAACAGCGTTGCTGTTCTTCCGGTGATAGCCAGGTGTCGGGTTTTATACGGTACACGCATTGGGAAGTGTTAGCCGGAACTGTCAATGTGTTGAGTTGTATAGGCTTGCCTTGTTTCTTTCCGTCAAAGTCTGTTACTTTCATTTCCAACATCAGGTGGTCTTTGGTGTCCGGACAGTCGGAAATCAGGTAGATATTGAGGCTGTCGTTCTGCTGGATAGGATTGATGAGGATTGGAGCAAAGACTCGTTTGGCTTGGTAATGCAGGGCTTTCCAGTTACCGTAATAGTCGATGCTCGACCAGGATACTACCGGCCAGCTGTCATTCAGTTGCCAATACAGGGTACCCATACAGTAAGGACGGTTCCGGCGGTGTGCTTCCAGTCCGTGACGCATTCCTTGTCCTTGCAGTACTAGTCCGACATAGACAAAGTCTTCAAATTTTTCGGGGATGATATAGTCGCGCTCCATGTAGGTACGAATCAGGGCGTTGCCGATGCTGCTTTTCTGATGAGCATTCATCACTTCCGATTCTATCTGATAATCTTCCGGAGCGGCGAAAGTGGAGATGGTCTTCATTTCCGGGAAGGACTGAAAACCGAATTCGCTCATGAAACGGGGCAGGTCTGTATCGAGTGACTCGAATGTTTTTTGACCATACCAGACTCCCCAGTTATGGCTGTCTCCTATCCCCCAGGATTCAGGACGCCCCCAGTTGGCAAAATACGGGGAGCTGTGTATGTAGAAACGGTCGGCATCCAGTTCCTTAACCTTGGCTGGAAGGAGCTGATGGAACAGTTTGTCGTAGCCTCGAAACATTTCCTGATAGATTTCGGGCGGGAAGTTCTTGTCGAATCCCCAATATTTTAAGGCTTCCAGTATTTCGTTATTGCCGCACCACATCGCCAGGGAAGCATGATTGCGAAGGCGACGGATGTTATAGCAGGCTTCCGCCTCTACCCTTTTCAGAAAGGTGGGGTCGGACGGATAGGGAGTGCAGGCAAACATGAAGTCTTGCCACACCAGTATTCCGTTTTCATCTGCCAGGTCATAGAAACGGTCATCTTCGTACGTTCCACCTCCCCATACACGAATGACATTCATGTTCGCTTCGCGGATGTCGCGGAATAAGGTTTGGTAGCGTTCGGTAGTGACGTTAGTCAAGAGTGCATCCTGGGGGATGTAATTGGCTCCTTTGGCAAACATAGGTACACCATTTACTTCAAAATAGAAGGATTCTCCGTCTTTATCTTTTTCATTAACGAGGCGAACAGTACGCAGTCCTATCCGGTGCGATTGCTCGGCTACGACTTTATCTTCTACTATGATTTGAGCGGAGAAATCATACAGGGCGGGCTTTCCCCATCCATTCGGCATCCAACGTACGGGGGATGCCACTTCGGAAGGTATGGAAACATGATTGATTCCGGGCTGTAAGGTGATTGCCTGGCTGATGCTTTTTTCTGCACTTCCTTCGAATGAGGTATTGATTCTCACCTCTGCCTGAAGTGGCCGGGAGAGTATGTTGTTTATTTCTAATTCATTAGACAGATTTGCGAGCTGGTCGGTCAGTGCGAGTTGCTTTACGTGATAGTCACTGATAGAAGCTGCGTCATAAAAACGGATGGTCACCGGACGCCAGATGCCGCTGGTCACCATGCGGATTCCCCAGTCCCAGCCATAACTGTAAGGGGCTTTACGGGAGAATATGCTTAAATGTTTGTCGTGATGGTCGTTGTCTGCCGGATAGTTGAATCCGTTCGAGTTATATTGAGGCAGTGTCTGCCGGATGGGGGAATGAAAATAGATGTGAAGAAGGTTTTCTCCGATACGGAGTTGGGACTTGACAGGTATGGTATAACCGACAAACATGTTATCGGCTTTCAGCAACAATGCTCCATTGAGGTATACATCGGCGTATGTGTCAAGACCTTCAAAAACCAATTGGGCGTCATCCCGTTTCAGTTGTTCGGGGGTAACTGTAAAAGCAGTCCGGTATTCCCAGTCTTCATTTTCCACCCACTGAATCTTTTGTTCATTGATGCCATAAAAAGGATCGGGAAGTTGTTTATGGTTAATAAGATCCTGATGAACGGTGCCCGGAACCTGTGCCGGTCGCCACAGCTCCGTCCCTGCCTGGGAAAACTCCCAGCCTGTATTTAGAACGACAACTTCGGAATTGTCATTGCTCTGTGCATATGCCATACTGCAACAGCATAGTAGTTCACATGCTATTTGAGCCTTTTTTCCGATCAAATTAATCATCATAGTGGGGCATTAGATATTAACGGATTCAAAGATATTATTTTTTCAGCAAATTTCACTGATAATTTAACAAAATATGTTGTTTTTGCACGCCACGATAAATATACGGTTTTATTCTTTTATCATATCGGATAGTTTAACCGCTATTATATCTATCATTTCATTCCTAACAAATCTGTTAATTTCACCGCCTGAAAAGTCATGTGTGCTACACTGCTCTCATATAGAATACCGATTGTCTCTTTATCAATCATCGTCAGGCAACTATATCCCCATCCTTCTGCTTCGTCGAGCATGATTTGATGTTCGGGCAACCAGGTAAGTCCTTTATCCAGACTTGCTTTTATTGTTATATGATTGCGCCCTTTAGTCGTATCCGGATTTGAAAACAACAGGAGGTCTTTATTCAAAACGTTGTCCTTGGCATCGACATGAATCAGACTGGCCATACATACCGGTTCCTGAAGTGCCTTACGTGAAGACGGGTGTTCTGTCCAGTTTTTTCCCAAATCTTTCGTTATGGCAATAGCCCGGCTTCCTCCTCTATTGTCACGCATATTCAGCATCAATACTCCCGGTTCTATTTCCGCAACTTGTGCTTCCGTTGTATTTGTTCGTGCCATATTGTGCATTTTCCACGTTTTCCCCCGGTCTTTACTATACATGATTCCTGCATTCGGAACACGGGTAGAGTCTATAAACTGCGTTGGAAATACTAATGTGCCGTCGCTCATCGTTATTCCTCGTCCTGGACCTTGAAGCAGAAAATACCAGGACGGATCTTTTACCTGCTCTGTTATATTGATCGGTTTCGACCATGTTTTACCATCGTCTGTGCTCTTTGCCAATACCAGCTGTGCGGTATGGTTTATATCCATTCCCGGATGGGAGCTCCACCAGGCACGTTGATTACCCATACCATGTGCCCATGCGGCAACCACCCAGACGGTATTCGTTTGAGTATCTACCAAAATAGAGGGATCTCCTACCCCATTCTGTGCTTTAGGCAAACCGCCATACTCACCAAATGAAAGCGGAAGACGCATTTTCTCCCAGCTCTTCCCTCCGTCAGTGCTACGACTCAAACCCACATCTACATATTCCTGTAAATCGACACTACTATTATATCGGACATCGTACACTCCCAATAATGTTCCTTTATTGGTTGTCACTAATCCGGGAATACGGAAGGAAGCAGAACCGTCATTACCAGCATGACGAACTCCGACTGCCATCCGGTGAGTAATAGCTTTCGGAGAAATAGATTTACAATAGAATTCTTTCCCATCCACTTTTACAGCACGTAAATCAGAGACTATTTTAGTATGCAAAGAGGCATCCGTTTTCATCTGCAAACTGATCCAAAAAAAGTTGACACCTGGAAATAAATTGTAATTACCTCTTAATACAACTTTTTCCGATGGTCCGACCTCTGCACATTTTATGGAATAGGAAGGATTAGCCGCCAATGTCGCACCCGGTCGATGGCTGGATATGTACTCTACAGGGGCAAAGCGATTTTTGTTTTGATCTTGTAAGGCCTCTGTTCCTCCATAATAGAGTTTGATTGCCTGAACATCCGCTAAGTTGGTACTTTTACTGAAATCTAAAACAACTTCATCGAGTATCTTGCTTTCCTTTGCATCCAACCGGATATAGAACAGAACATTATCCTGCCGCTCTATCAAAACCGGGATTTGTGTTTCATGGATAAATACTGTGTCTGAAGCTTTTACGTCAAAAGAATAGCCTAATAAGACAAGGAAAAGTAAATAAAAAATTCTTCTCATAATGGGGGGGGTATTAGTTAGTTTAACGCGATAAAGATAAAACTTTTCTACCATAATACAGCTATGCAAACAGTTAACTTTCATTTTACCAAGTTCTGGTAGGACTAGTCAATACTTTGACCACCGTTCTGGCTCTTGTCATCATTGATAAGGTAGGCCGCAAGAAACTTGTTTATTACGGAGTTTCGGGAATGGTTGTTTCTCTGATTCTCATCGGCCTGTACTTCCTCTTCGGAGATTCCCTGGGAGTATCCAGCCTCTTCCTGCTTATTTTTTTCCTGTTCTATGTATTCTGCTGTGCCGTTTCTATCTGTGCCGTGGTGTTCGTGCTCCTCTCGGAGATGTATCCCACCAAGGTTCGCGGACTGGCCATGTCGATAGCAGGATTTGCTCTGTGGATCGGAACGTACCTGATCGGACAGTTGACCCCCTGGATGCTCCAGAACCTTACCCCCGCCGGAACATTCTTCCTGTTCGCCCTCATGTGCGTGCCGTATATGCTGATTGTCTGGAAACTCGTACCGGAGACCACCGGGAAGTCGCTGGAGGAGATTGAAAGATATTGGACCCGTTCGGAATAGTAAAACAAAAAGACCTTAATAACTTAATAATAAAAGATGTATGGATTTTAAGAAACTGGCAAATCAATACAAGGATGAACTCTTGGATAATGTTCTTCCTTTCTGGCTTGAAAACTCACAAGATCATGAATATGGAGGCTACTTCACCTGTTTGGATCGTGAAGGAAGAGTTTTCGATACAGATAAATTTATCTGGCTGCAAGGCCGCGAAGTGTGGATGTTCTCTATGCTTTACAATAAAGTGGAAAAACGTAAGGAATGGCTGGATTGTGCCGTTCAAGGTGGTGAGTTTTTAAAAAAATATGGACATGATGGAGACTATAACTGGTATTTTTCCCTTGACCGTTTGGGTAGACCATTGGTAGAACCATACAATATCTTTTCATATACATTCGCTGCCATGGCTTTCGGGCAATTAAGCCTTGCAACCGGTAATCAGGAATATGCTGACATTGCCAAGAAAACCTTCGATATTATCCTTTCCAAAGTAGATAATCCGAAAGGTAAATGGAATAAACTTCATCCGGGCACTCGTAATCTAAAAAATTTTGCCCTGCCGATGATACTATGCAATCTTGCTATGGAAATTGAGCATATTTTAGGCAAGGACTATTTGGAACAAGCGATGGATACTTGTATTCATGAAGTTATGTCTGTCTTCTATCGTCCCGAACTTGGTGGTATCATTGTTGAGAATGTAGATGTGAATGGTAATCTGATAGATTGCTTTGAAGGACGGCAGATTACCCCTGGCCATGCGATTGAAGCCATGTGGTTTATAATGGATTTAGGGAAACGCCTAAACCGTCCGGAATTAATCGAAAAGGCTAAGAATATCACTCTTACAATGCTTGAATATGGTTGGGATAAAGAATATGGAGGTATCTACTATTTTATGGATCGTAACGGTTGTCCTCCCCAACAACTGGAATGGGACCAGAAACTCTGGTGGGTGCATATTGAAACACTCATATCTCTTCTGAAGAGTTATCAATTGACCGGAGATAACCAATGTCTGGAATGGTTTGAAAAAGTACACGATTATACATGGACCCATTTTAAAGATAAAGAGCATCCCGAATGGTATGGATACTTAAACCGGAGAGGTGAAGTGCTACTACCATTGAAAGGAGGAAAATGGAAAGGATGTTTCCATGTACCAAGAGGGTTATATCAATGCTGGAAAGTATTGGAACAGCTATAAACAATAACGGATATGTTAACCAATCTATATTAATAATCTAAAAATTAATTCTATGACAGAGTTTAACTCAAAAATCAAGAAGAACTCTCGTATATTGAAAATATTTATGTTTTCAATCTGCGCGCTATTTGCATGTGCTATCAGTAGTCATGCACAGAGTTTAGTGAAAGGAACTGTTACTGATGGTATAGGAGAACCGCTACCAGGAGTAAGTGTTGTCGTAAAAGGAACTACTAATGGCACTATTACAGATGTAAATGGAAAATATAGCATTCAGGCCACCGCAAAAGACATTTTATCATTCTCATATGTTGGAATGTCAGATCAGGAAATAAAGGTAGCAGGTCAGACGACCATTAATGTGGTTATGAAAGATGATGTGGCAGCTTTGGATGAAGTGATTGTGGTAGGATATGGTACTGCCAAGAAGCAATCTTTAACCGGAGCCGTATCTGCGGTGAAAGGCGACGAACTGCTGAAAGCACCGGCAACCAATGTGTCGAGTCTTTTAGGTGGACGTTTGCCAGGTATTTCATCTGTTCAAGTATCTGGTGAACCCGGAGACGATCAGGCTACATTACGAGTTCGTGGCTCTATTTATAATGTTACTTATATAGTAGACGGAATGCCTCGTTCTATTAATGATATTGACCCTAATGATATCGAAAGTGTATCTGTTTTGAAAGATGGGGCTTCTGCAGCTGTTTATGGATTAAAAGGAGCCGGTGGTGTTATTATTATAACTACAAAAAAAGGTCAGGAAGGAAAATCCAAAATCACTTATAATGGTTCAATAGGAGCATCTATGAATGCAAACTTCCCGCAGTTTATGAATGGACCTCAATTTGCATATTATTATAATATGGCTGACATGATGGATAAAATGGCTAATGGAAGCATTTCAAACATTAGTCAATATAATCCCGTTTTTACAAAGGCGAATGTGGAAGCTATGTTGAATGGTGATCCTACTGACGGATGGGATAATGTTAACTATATTGATAAAGTATTCGGAACCGGTATTAATCAGAAACACAATGTAACAATACAGGGAGGTAGTGATAAGATGCGTTACTTTGCTTCTGTGGGTTATTTAGGTCAAAAAGGTAACATTGACAATTTCTCTTACAAGAGATACAATTTAAGAACTAATCTTGAGACTCAACTGGCTAAGAACTTCCAGTTAAGTTTAGGTATTGCAGGAAATGTCGGTAAACGTGAAACTCCGGGATATGCTTCAGGCGGTACGGATTCTAATTCCGAATTGGGTGAACAAGGTTGGTTGTCAGTAGCTCATCAGACTATAATGATGCATCCCTATTTGCCGGAAACATATGACGGACTTTATACTGCTACTACACAGAATAACACAAGTCTGCCCAACAGTCCGTTGGCTGCTATTTATGAATCCGGATACAAGCATACCAATAGCTTTGACTTGCAGACCAACATCTCATTGCAATACAATGTGCCTTGGGTTAAAGGTTTGAGTGTAAAAGTAACCGGAGCTTATGACTATACAACTTCTCATAATAAGAATTTGAATACGCCTTACTCCACATATATACATAAAATGCCGACTTCGACAGCAGATTGGACTTGGTCTAAAGCAGACGATCCTCGCGGCACAGCAAATGGAATAAATTTAGGTGAAGGACAGTATAGTTCTCATCAAATGGTAGGCCAAGGAAGTATAAACTATGCAAGCTCCTTCGGAAAACATAATGTAGAAGCAATGGTATTGGCAGAAATCCGGGATTATAAAGAAAACAGTTTCTCCGGCTATAATAAAAACATGAGTTTCTCTGAACTACCGGAATTGAGCTTTGGACAACCTGCAGACTCTCCAATCTCGGGATACAGTGATGCAAACCGTAGTATTGGTTATGTTTTTCGTTTGAAATATGACTATGACAATAAGTATTTGGCAGAGTTTACAGGTCGATATGATGGTTCTTACAAATTTGCCGGCAATGTTAGTGGGAAACGTTGGGCATTCTTCCCGTCAGCGTCAGTAGCGTGGAGAATATCTAAAGAAGATTTTATGTCTAGTCTGACATTTCTGGATGATATGAAGATACGTGCATCTGTCGGTTTATTAGGAAACGATGCAGTGAGTCCGTATGCTTTCCTTAGTACTTACAATTTGATGGATGGTAACAAAAATGCATACCAGACAATTCTGAATGGAAAAGTAATGCAAGCATTACGCGCCTCTGTAATTGCCAATCCTACTCTAACTTGGGAGAACACCTTAACCTACAATGCAGGATTTGACTTTACGATGTGGAATGGTCTGTTGGGAATGGAGTTTGACGCATTCTATAATTATACCTATGATATTTTGACAGCAATGGGAGGCGATTACCCGCCATCTATGGGAGGATATTATTATACTTATGCCAACTATAATAAGGTGGATAGCAAAGGCGTTGAAGTAACGGTGAGTCATCGTAATAAATTAAACTTGGCAGGTAAGCCATTCTCCTATGGCGCAAGCTTCAATCTGACATTTGCAAGAAACCGTTATCTCCGTTATCCAGATAGTCCGAACACAGTAGAGTGGAGAAAACGCACAGGACGTAGTGTTGATGCTTCTGTTGTGTGGGTTGCAGATGGCTTATTCCGTTCGGAAGAAGAAATAGACAATTCAGCCTGGTATGGCACTCGTCCTAATGTCGGTGATATCAAATACAGAGATTTAAATGGTGATGGTAAAATAGACGAAGATGACAGAACACGTGTTGGACGTGGCAATCGTCCCGAATTAACTTACGGTTTGAACCTGAATTGTGCTTGGAATGGATTCGATTTAAGTGCACAATTTACTGGAGGTGCACTGTTTGATGTATCGTTGACAGGAACTTATTACAATGGATATGACGATAATACAGTCTGGACACAGGCATTTAAAGAAGGAGCCAACTCACCACTATATCTGGTTCAGAATGCATATACAGTAGAAAATCCGAATGGAACATTCCCACGACTTACACTGGGTAATCAAGGACACGGAGGAGATAATGGATTAGCTTCCACTTTCTGGTTGCGTAACGGTAGATACCTTCGTCTCAAATCCGCACAATTGGGTTACACATTCCCCAAGAGATGGATGAGTCCTGTCGGCATTCAGAATCTTAGAATTTATGTAGAAGGTTCTAATTTATTCACGATTTCCGGTCTTCCTGATGGAATCGATCCTGAATCTCCGGGAGTAAATAACGGATACTATCCTCAACAACGCACCATTATGGGCGGTATAACTTTGACTTTCTAAACCTTTAAAAGTTCTATTATGAAAACAAAAGTATTAAGTATCATATTGTTGGGAGCCTCTTTAGGGCTTGGCTCATGTAGTGATTATCTGGACATGACTCCAACAGACAGAGCATCAGATAAACTTGTATGGAGTAAACTCGACTATGCAGAACAGGCAGTCAACGATTTCTATCGCTATATAGATTATTTAGGAGCCTACAGGGATGGACAATGTTTGGCAGGAATGACAGAAGCTCTGACAGATCAGCTTAAATATGGTTCCTACAACTATATGGCTAAATGTCAGATACCTAGTGAAATTGCTTATGGAGGTTCTGTTCTCACAGTGAATTATGTTAGTACTTACCTTGGCAACTGGGGGACGATGTACGAATATGTGCGCCGTGTCAATGAAGGTATCAACAAATTAAAGAAATATGCTTCATTTGGTCAGGCTGATGAAGAACGCTTGGAAGCTGAAATGCGTTTCTTCAGAGGGTATCTCTATACAGATTTATTAAAGCGTTATAAAGAAGTGATTATATACGATGAGAATCTGGATAATATAAAAAAGGATATGCCAGTTAGTTCGGAAGCCGACGGATGGAATTTTGTATATAATGATCTAAAATATGCCGGTGAACATTTGCCTGTTGATAAAACTCCTAACGGACGTTTAACTAGCGGAGCTGCTTATGCAATGTTATCGAGAGCTATGTTGTATGCGGAAAGATGGGATGACGCTCGTATCGCAGCTGAAAAGGTGATGGGAATGGGTTATGAATTAGAAGCAAAAGAAGACTATTCAAATGCCTTTAAAGCAGGAAGCAAAGAAGCCATTCTACAATATTGTTATGATAAGAGTTCCACTGTGACTCATGACTTTGATGGATATATGGTTCCTGGAGGTGATAAAGCGCTCGACGGCAATTCCATGACCGGAGGATTCGGTACCCCGACACAAGAAATGGTTGAATCGTATGAATATGCAGATGGTAGTGGCTTCCCCGATTGGAGTGCATGGCATACTGCTGAAGGTACTACAACGACTCCTCCTTATGCCAAATTGGAACCACGTTTTAAAGCTACCATTCTCTATAATGGAGCAACATGGAAAGGCAGACCGATAGAATCTTTCATAAACGGTACTGATGGTTGGGCTGCATGGAAAACAGATGCCAAACCGGAAGGACGTTCTACTACCGGGTATTATTTACGTAAACTGGTAGATGAAGCTCATAATTTTACTTCCATACAAGCCAGTACACAGCCATGGACCGAAATTCGTTACGCAGAGGTATTACTGAATCATGCAGAAGCATGTTATCATCTGAATGGCTATACGGATAAGGCAAATAAAGACATAAAAGATATTCGTAACAGAGTGGGATTGTCTTACACAGACAAAAGTGGGGATGATTTAATGAAAGCCATCCGTCAGGAACGCAAAGTGGAACTTGCTTATGAAGGACATTATTATTGGGACATGCGTCGTTGGAAATTATCTGCGACAGCATTTACCGGTATTCGTCTTCATGGAATGAAAATAGAGAAAAATGCAAATGGGTCTTTCACTTACATTTATACAGAATGTGATGATAAAGATCGTAATTTCCCGACTAAGATGTATCGTTTCCCAATGCCACAGGCAGAGTTGGACAATAACGGTGCGGTAACTCAATATGCAGAATGGCAATAAATCTAAAATGAAAACATTATGAAAAAGAATATACTATATCTATTATTAGGGATTTTGGCTCTCACGAGTTCTTGCCAGGATCCGGAATATGTGCTTCCTACTGCGGACAGACAGGGAATCACGAGCTTGACTGCACTCTTTACTTCTGGGCCATACGTGGATAAAGAGGCTGTGGTATATACTATTGCAGATGCTTCTGTAGATAAGTATGTAATTCCTATGCCATGGTATTATCCGGAAAATAGTGATAATGAAACTTCAGAATATATGAAAGCGATGAGGATTCAGGCAAAGTTGGCACCAAACTGTACTATTGAACCGGTTCTTTCAATTCTCGATCTGACTAAAGAGAATTATTTCACTTATACAGACGCTCAAGGATATAAGAAACAAATCTGCATCACAGGCGAAAGAGTTAAGTCTACTAAGTGTCAGTTATTAAGTTTCTCAATACCGTCTGAAGACATTACAGGCATTATTGATGAAGACCACAAAACTGTATCTTTAATCTCTGCGGAAGATTTATCTTCTTGCTTGGCAGATTATTCACTGTCGGCTCATGCGACCATGTCACCGGATCCTAAAACAGAGCCTCTTAATTTTAATTCACCTGTTGAGCTTACAGTGATTGCTCACGATGGAGTGACAAAGCAAACTTATACTATTCAAAAAGCAGTACCGGATAAGATTCCTTACGGATATAGAAAAGGTAGTGAGACAGAATTATTTAAATTGGATATGGGAGTTATCGGCTTACCTTGGACTGGAGCAAATGCACCTTCTTTAGCTGTTTCCGGAAATAATCTGGTAGTTTGCTTGGGTGATGGTACCACAACTCCTGCATATTACAATGCATCTACGGGAAATAAGATTGGTAATGTAACTTTGGGTAGTGTGAGTGTTGCATCTTTAGGATGTATGACAAGTGATAGTAGGGGAAATATATTATTAGCAACGAAGGCTACTAATGGCAAGTCTTTCTCAATCTATAAGACTTCTTCTGTTACGACTGCTCCAACTTTATTGACTACTTATACTAATAATACAGGGTTAGATATGGGTACGAAAGTGTCTGTTCAAGGAGATATTAATACTAATGCCTCTATTATTGCTACTTGTGACGGAACAGCCAGTTCAGGTTCCAATAAGTTTGTTCGTTGGATTATAACAGACGGTGTATTGGGAAGTCCTCAAGTAGTAACAGTGAATGGTGTAGGTAATTGGGGAGCTCCCGCATCAAACACTAAAGTTGTGACTAAAGGAACTACTGCTCAAAGTGATTATTTCTTGTCATACTATGATTCTAACATTCTTTATTGGGTGAATGGAACAAATAATAATGCAAGTAAATCTCTGGAAGACTCCGACAATGGTAATTCTTGGGCAATGAATAACAACTGTCTGGATACAAGAAGCTTTAATAATGCACAATATCTTGTATTGGTATGTACAGCTCATTTCCCGCAATGGGGTGGAACTCCATGCTTATATATGTATGATGTAACGTCAGACGGATCCTTCACTGGTACAATATCTACTTCAGATGCTCTGTCATTCAATCCTTCACTTTCCTCATACAATTCATCCGATGGTGTAGCTGCAACAGGTGATGTATTGCTTGCTCCGACAACAGATGGATATAAGCTCCGTGCTTACTACGTGGATAACAACTGTAAGGTTATCGGAGGATATGAGTTTGATTGTATCGACAAATAATTAATTGATCTCTTTATCTCATATATGATGAGAAAATACCCATTCATCATATATGGGATAAAGAAATCTGTAAATCATTTAAAGGAGTAGCTATATGTCAACAAAGAAAAAAATGTTATGGTTATTATCATTACTGCCTTTTTTCATAGCATGTGGTGATGATAACACTGATATCCCGGATTGGCCATGGGCGGAGCCGGAGACTCCAACTGAACCTGTTGAAGCCAATCCTGATATTGTAAATTTAGGCTGGACCAATGTGAAAAGCACTTATGGAACCTTGCCTGAACATATCAACGTATATAAATCACCAGAAACACTGGAAGGCAAAAAAGCGATAGCTTATATTGCGGTAGGTGATATGAGTAAGGCAGCATTTGGTGTATTAGGAGAAAAGACTGGATTGAAAAAGCCAAAAGAATTTTATGAAGAGAACAACTCCACAATTGTAATCAATGGAGGTTTCTTCTATGAGGGGTCATTAAGCCTAATATGGCGTAACGGTGAAATGGTGTGTAAGAACAATGATGTAACAGCAGAAGATTGGACTAACGGTCCATTCTGGTATCCTGTATTAGCTGCATTCTGTGAAATGAATGATGGCTCATTCAAATCAATGTGGACTTACACAACACTATCCAATGTTACTTATTGGTATTCGGAGCCCTCACCGGTAAAATCAGAAACAACTCCTAATGAAAATTTTCCGTCTACAGGAACTGTCTTAAATGCTAAAACAGGAATAGGCGGTGGCCCCGTACTTCTGTTGGATGGAAACATAAAGAATACATACGAAGAAGAAATTTTATCAGATATTGGCGCCACGGTGAACAGACCTCGTTCGGCTATTGGTATCACCAATGATAAGAAAATGATTCTTTTTGTGTGTGAAGGAGATGGAATGACAACGGGAGTTGCCGGTATGACCACCGAAAATGTAGCTAATATCATGAAAACACTGGGATGTACGGATGCTATCAATTTGGATGGCGGTGGTTCCAGTTGCATGTTAGTCAATGGGCAAGAGACTATCAAGACAAGTGACTCCAGCGGAGACGAAAGATCCGTAGCATCAGTAGTCACTCTTAAATAAAAAATGTACTGCGGATATATCAGGCAGTATATACCTAATAAAACAAGTATGATATGAGAAAATTTCTAAAAATACTAATACTGACTTTCTTGGGAGCAGTTACAATAACCTCCTGTAGTGATGATTCTGATGGAATTCCCGGATGGCCGTGGAACGATAATTCGACAGAAAAGCCGGACGAGCCGGATGTTGCAGAAGCTAAGCCACGATATATTTGGATTGATGCGGCTGCTAATTTTCCTGACTATGCCAATAGTAAGGAAAACATAGCCAAAGATATGGAAAAGATAAAAGCGGCAGGATTCACTGATATTATTGTCGATGTACGTCCCACTACAGGAGATGTATTATTCAATACTAATGTTGTAGATCAGGTGAAACGTATGGATGTATGGGGTAATTCCGGATATAGTTATTATGAAAGGACGGAAACTTGGGATTATTTACAGGCATTTATTGAGGAGGCTCGTATACAAGGATTAAAAGTGAATGCTTCTATCAATACATTTGTAGGAGGCTATTTATGTCCGTATAATTTAGGACATGATGGAGTCTTGTTCCGTGATGAATCAAAAAAAGGATGGGCTAGTGTAGCTAATCTAGCTGACGGGCTAACCAATACGATGGATTTGTTGGACGATGAAACCGATTATGGAGCGAAATTTTTCAATCCCGCTAATGATGATGTACAAAACTTTGTTTTACAGTTGTTGGCCGACTTGGCTAAATATGATTTGGATGGCATCATATTGGATCGTTGTCGTTATGATGACTATGGCTTAGAAAGCGATTTTTCAGATATTTCCAAACAGAAGTTCGAAGAATACATCGGTGAAACTGTAGCAAACTTCCCGGCAGATATTATGGCACCCGGTACGGATGAAATACCTTCTGACCAGCCTGTTTATTTTAAGAAGTGGTTGGAATTCAGAGCGAAAGTTATTCATGATTTCATAGTAAAGGCACGCGAGAAAGTTAAATCTGTCAATAACAATATCAAGTTTGGAGTTTATGTTGGTGCCTGGTATTCAACATACTATACATCAGGCGTGAACTGGGCCAGCCCTAAATACAACACCTCCGCTTATTATCCGAAATGGGCTACTTCCGATTATAAGAATTATGGATATGCGGACCATTTGGACTATATCTTTTTGGGTGCTTATGCTTCCGTGAACAATATATATGGAAGTGGCGAATGGACCATGGAAGGTTTTTGTAAGAATGGACGTGAACTGTTACAAGGAGATGTACCTTTTGCAGGCGGACCAGATATCGGTAACAGTACCGGATGGACTGACGGAGGACAATCTGCAAAAATTCCGGATGCTATTGATGCTTGTATCAGTAATAGTGACGGCTTCTTTGCCTTCGACCTTTGCCACGTTAAGAAATACGACTATTGGAACGCTTTTAAAACAGGCTTTGATAAATATCTGGAATCTATCGAAGAATGAGGTTTTAACTAACCAACTAATTATGAAAATATATTTATTACAATTCTTCTTATTAATAGGTCTGGGCTTGAATTTACAAGCCCAGATTCCTTCTAACCCTATTCGCGGGAAAGTGACCTGTAATGGGACAGGACTCCCGGGGGTAGTAGTGACCGACGGAATAGACTGTGTTTTGACTGACCAGCAAGGCCAATATACTCTCCCCCCTAATAGGGATGTTCGTTTCATTTATTTATCCACTCCTTCCGGATATTTACCGAAAACAGAACAAACAATACCTTTATTCTATCAAAAGCTGAATCCGGCCAAGCAAGATATTTACGACTTCGAATTGGTAAGAAATCCGCAAAATGAGATCAATCATTTGTTTTTGGTGCAGGCAGATGCGCAGGTTACTTCCGAAGATGACGTAAAGGCTTATGCTAAATATCTGCAAGATATGAAAGAATATATTCGTCCGTATATGGGCAAAAAAGAAGTATTCGGCATAGATTGTGGGGATATCGTAGGAGATACTCCTTCTTTATATCCTTCCTATATAGATACGGTATCATCATTAGAGATTCCCATCTATCGGGCAATTGGTAATCACGACATGACGTATGGAGGGCGTACTTTTGAATATTCTTATCGCACTTTCGAAAGTTATTTCGGTCCTATCTACTATTCATTAAATAAAGGTAATGCTCATTATATCGTGCTTGACAATTGCTTTTATGTTAACCGTGATTATCAATATATAGGTTACATTGATGAACGTACTTTCCAATGGCTGGAGAAAGACCTCTCTTATGTGCCCAAAGACAAACTTGTCTTTGTAATGATGCACATTCCTTCCAGTCTTCAGAAGAAGCTAAGGTATAACACGCTAGATCAAGATGAAACGGTCAATACAGCTGCACTATATAAATTATTGGAAGGTTATAATGCCCACATCATTTCCGGACATACACATTTTAATGTAAACGTATGTTTTAATGACTCATTAATGGAACATAACACAGCTGCCGTATGCGGTACTTGGTGGCGTGCAGATATTAATGTGGATGGTACTCCGAGGGGATATGGGGTATATGAAGTAGACGGGAACCAAGTGAAATGGCTATATAAAAGTGCAGGCTACCCGAAAGAGCATCAATTACATGTATATCAGGCCGGATCATCTGACGAGTACCCTTCCGATATTATTGCTAACGTATGGAACTGGGATGAACAGTGGAAAGTGGAATGGTATGAAAACGGAAAGCGAATGGGAGAAATGCAACGCTACAAAGGATATGATCCTGCAGCCAAAGCAATCTGTTCTGACAAAGAAAAGGTGAAATATGAATGGATTTCCCCAGTTCTTACCGAACATCTATTTCATGCTACTCCCCGTAATAAAAATGCTAAAATAGAAGTGAAAGTAACAGATCGCTTCGGCAATGTGTATACTGAAGCTGTCGAAAACAAATAAGAATCATATGTTGAAAGCCAAATATTTTATATTATTGATATGCTTCTCGTTTCTCCTGAAAACAGAAGCGAAAGTAACCCTTACTTCCATTTGGGGGGATAATATGGTGTTACAGCAACAATCGGAAGTTACTTTTTCCGGAACAGCGACTTCGGGAAAACGTGTGCAGGCTACCGCTTCATGGAATAATAAAAAAATCCAAACGAATGTTGATGCAAAAGGTGAATGGAAACTTTCTCTCCAAACACCGGTAGCTGGAGGTCCGTATAGTATTACGTTCTCGGATGGAGAGGACCTCACATTGCAGAATATTTTAATAGGAGAAGTCTGGTTCTGTTCCGGACAGTCGAATATGGAAATGCCAGTGAAAGGATTCCGTGGACAGCCTGTGTTTGGTTCCCAACCATACATTGTATCTGCTAATCCCAAACGTCCACTGCGTCTCTATACTGTAAAAAATGCCTGGAGTACCATTCCACAGGAAGCTGGGGTGGACGGAGAATGGAAAGAAGCCTCTCCGGAAGATGTTGCTGATTTCAGTGCAACTGCCTATTTCTTTGGCAATCAGTTACAGCAATCTTTGGATGTTCCTGTCGGTCTGATACATTGTTCCTGGAGCATGTCAAAAATAGAGGCTTGGATGAATAAAGAGACTTTATCGGGCTTTCCGGAAATAGCATTGCCTGATGTAATACAGAGAGAGTTCGGGTGGACGGCAGGGACTCCTACATTATTGTGGAATGCAATGGTGAATCCATGGAAAGGATTTCCTGTTAAAGGAGTGATTTGGTATCAAGGTGAAGCAAACACACCCGATCCCGGATTATATAAGAGATTATTTCCTGCAATGGTTTCTCAATGGAGAACATTCTTCAACAATCCCCAAATGCCATTTTATTACGTACAGATTGCACCATGGAAATCGGAAGGCAATGATAAACTAGATTGGGCTTGGTTCCGCCAGTGTCAGTTGGAGTTGATGTCAGCTGTTCCAAATGTTGGAATGGTGACCACAGGTGATGCCGGGAGTGAAAACTTTATTCATTCGCCCTATAAGATAAAGGTCGGTGAACGACTGGCTTATTGGGCATTGGCAAAAACGTATCATCGTAAAGGTATTCAATATTCCGGTCCTATATACAAATCCCACCGAGTAAAAGGGAATGTAGTAGAAATAGACTTTGAACATGGTGAAGAAGGATTGATCCCGGAAAATCAAAACGTGAAAGGATTTGAAATAGTGGGGACGGATGGTATATTCCGACCGGCCAAAGCGGAAATTATCAATGGTTCTTCTACTGTAAAGGTCTGGAATGATTCGATCAATGCCCCCATAGAGGTACGTTATTGTTTCCGGAATTATATGTTGGGAGAATTATGCAATAATGCGGCTATTCCTGCTTCTCCTTTCCGGATTGTAATCAAAAAGAAACCTGCGTTAATGTGGTTCGATGCCGAAGCTAACTTCGAACGTTTCAGCCATAAAGACTCGATTGACTATTATTTGGAGAAAATCAAATCAGTAGGTTTCACTCATGCAATAGTGGATATACGGCCCATTACGGGAGAAGTACTTTATCAAAGTCAGTTTGCCCCACAAATGAAAGAGTGGAAAGGCGCAAAGGCCGGGAATTTTGATTATTTGCAATACTTCATTAAAAAAGGGCACGAATTGGGTCTTGAGATTCATACTTCATTAAATGTATTCTGTGCCGGACACAATTATTTCGATCGTGGAATGGTATATAGTGGACATCCAGACTGGGCATCCATGGTATATACTCCCGATAAAGGCATTATTCCGATTACGGAAGAAAAACAAAAATATGGTGCTATGATTAATCCTCTAAACGAGGAGTATCGTGCGCATATTCTAAATGTACTGAAAGAAGTAGTGACCAAATACCCTGATTTGGATGGTTTGATGCTCGACCGCGTACGCTATGATGGTATAACAGCCGACTTCTCACCGCTTTCACGCGAAAAGTTTGAAGCGTATATAGGTAAGAAAGTGGCGAAGTTCCCCGAAGATATTTTTGTTTGGAAGAAGAATACGGATGGGAAGTTTATCACACAACCGGGAAAGTATTTCCAGAAATGGATGGAATGGAGAACGAAAAACATTACTGATTTTATGGCATTGGCACGTAAGGAAGTGAAAGCCGCCAATCCAAAAGTTTCTTTCGGCACATATACCGGAGCTTGGTATCCGTCTTACTATGAAGTGGGAGTTAATTTCGCCAGCAAAAAGTATGATCCGGCTAAAGACTTCAGTTGGGCCACTCCCGAATATAAAAATTATGGATACGCGGAACTGATCGATTTGTATGCAACCGGAAATTACTATACAGACATAACGATAGAGGAATACAAGAAAACGAACCGCAACATCTGGAACGAGACAGATTCGCAGGCTCAAGCCGGTACATGGTACTGTGTAGAAGGTTCCTGTCAGCACTTGCGTCAGATTCTTAAAGACAACAAGTTTATGGGCGGCATCTTGGTGGATCAGTTCTATGATAATCCGGGGAAATTATCCGAAACAATAGAGATGAACCTTCGTCGATCGGATGGACTAATGGTATTCGATATAGTACACATCATCCAAAAGAATCTTTGGAAAGAAGTAGAAAAAGGAATGCGCGAGGGGGGAGCTTTATGAACAACAGAGCTTTAGCTTTAGATGCCTTACGGGGATATGCAATTATTACGATGGTGCTTTCGGCTACCATCGTAACGCATGTTCTTCCCGGTTGGATGAGTCATGCTCAAACGCCTCCGCCAGATCATGTGTTTAATCCTCTGTTGCCCGGTATTACTTGGGTAGATCTTGTGTTTCCTTTTTTCCTGTTCGCTATGGGAGCCGCGTTTCCTTTTTCCATAAGGAAGCGTGCTGAAAAAGGTGATTCAAAATTAAAACTTGTTTATGAAGCTGTCAAACGGGGGATTCAGTTGACTTTCTTTGCTATTTTCATCCAGCATTTTTATCCGTATATGTTAAGTTCTCCGCAGGATATCAGAGCATGGCTGCTGGCTATACTCTGTTTTGCTGTTCTATTTCCCATGTTCATGCGCATTCCTTTGAAAATGCCGGATTGGGTACATATTTCAATAAAAGTGGGAGCTTACATTGTCGCTGCCATTATGTTGGCTACCACTTCTTATGCGGGTGGGAAAACATTCAGCTTATTCTCCAGCAACATTATCATTTTGCTGTTGGCTAATATGGCTATTTTCGGTTCTATCCTTTACATTTTCACAATGCATAATCGTTGGATGCGTTTAGGAATTCTGATATTGCTGATGGCTATGATAGTAGGGAGTACGGTTGACGGTTCGTGGACACAGAGTGTATTTAATTATACTCCTCTGCCGTGGATGTATCGGTTTGATTATTTGAAATACTTATTTATCGTTATTCCCGGCAGTATAGCCGGGGAGTATTTAGCGGAGTGGATGAAAGCATATCAAAAAGAGACGGATGATTATGCTACATCTCCTTATCATAAAATGAGTATTATGTTGATGATATTATCCGTTGTTATCATCATTAGCAATCTTTACGGTCTATACACTCGTAATTTGGTTGTCAACCTTGTGTTTACTGTTTTATTGTTATTAGCTGGTAAGTGTATATTTCCACGTAAAGTGGATGGAATAGCTTTATTATGGAGAAAGTTGTTTAACGCAGGGGCATATTTACTTCTTCTGGGTTTGTGCTTTGAGCCTTTCCAGGATGGTATTAAAAAAGATCCAACTACTTTTAGTTATTTCTTTGTCACTTCCGGACTGGCTTTTCTAGCTCTTTTATTTCTAAGTATCGTTTGTGATTATTTCCGGTGTGTGAAAAGTACTCGTTTTTTGGTGATGTCCGGTCAGAATCCGATGATAGCTTATGTGGTCGGCGATTTGTTGATTATGCCATTGGCTAATATACTTGGAATTGCTTCATTATTATCTTATTTTCAACAAAATGCCTGGTTGGGATTTCTTCAGGGAGCAATCCTTACTTCTTTAGCTGTTTTAGTAACTATGTTCTTCACAAAAATCAAGTGGTTTTGGAGAACATAAATATCAATATGATTAGTTTATATCAAATTGATCGACATATTGTCGTTCTTTCTTTGATTTTATTATTTCTCACTTTTTGTAAATGAGAGAAAGTAGAAAGAGAAAACAATAAAATACGGTATTTATATGCATAATTACGAATAAAAGAACGGTCATTTGCATATAAATTACCGTATTATTATAGAAAAACACACGCTTGATTGTAATGAAACGTACGGTTAGTTTTAAAGAAACACACGGTTGGTTTTAAAGAAACGTCACGTACATTTAAAAGGAAGCATATTCTGCTCGTAAAAACATGATTTATTGATTTATTAGAAGTGCTTTGATGAATTTGTTTTATTAAACAAAAAGCACGAAAAGATTGATAAATATATTCACTATGTAATGCATGATATTAAATAGAAATGATTGTGCTCTATAAAGGAAGGATTTCTTTAATTTCTGAATAATACTAATGCTTAATCTACGCGATTCTTTTCTATGTCCAGTTAACAAGCTGAATAAATTCAATTATAGCATCATTCAAATACCAAAATGATATTTTACCATTTTGATATTTGGAGATTTGTTTTTACCGATATAACATATAAAAAGCCATCTATTAGGAGTATTAAAAATAGTGACGCTATGTCAATAGGATAGCGTTGCTATAAGCTTCATATAGTGACGCTATACCGAGCCGATAGCGTCACTATTTTATTTGATTGCTTTCTTAATGATTGGACAAACTAAATCTGCATATCTCATCATGCCTAAATCTGTGAAATGAATACCGTCTATAGTAGCTTCTCCATCTTCTCCCAGCATATTTTTGGAAGAAATAAAAATGATATTCTTTTCATTTTCTTTTTTTAGCCGATTGAATATCTCCTTTAATGTGTCATTCTTTCTTTGCACTTCTTTAGCTATTCTCTCATCATAAAGTGTATGAGTGAAAATAGGATCTTCTATAAAAATAACTGGCGTATCCGGATGTTTACTACGAATGATACAATAGAATGTCTCCATACGTTCTTTCATCTGTTCTACAGAAGCATTAGGCACAAAGTCCAAAACAAAAACACTGGCATCTACCTCGGCTATCACTTTGGCAACTTCTAAATCTAAAAGTGCATTTCCACTGAATCCCAGATTGATACATTCACGATTTAATCTTCTTGATATAATGTTTGTATGTGCCATTCCGGGACGTGAAGCACAACCTCCTTGAAGAATACTGGTTCCATAAAATACAACCGGCTTCTGGCGAATCGGATAATCAATTAAAGGCTGATCGATAGTAGCTAACGAATCAATCCCTATAGATAGGGAAGCCAAACCGTCGTAGAGAGGAAGATAAAGCATATATTCTCTCTCTTCCGGTTGCATGTTAGCAATGATTGTTGCTTGATTTGTTTTTCCATTTGGACGGGCACTATTTATGAATCTCCATTTTCCATTACCTTCCCAACAGTATAAATCAAGTCCTTTCACTCCCGTATCAGTCATGTGATTCATATGATTATTGAAGAGATTCTCCCATTTCACAGCTATATGAGTGGAATTACTACGAAATCGTATTGCCATTCCTGCCGAATTACGACTCAAGTACCAGAGAGGAGGACGTGATATGTTTTTTAATGAGTCTGGAAACCTTTCATATCGTGCTCCATTGTTTTCTGTTGCTTTTCCTAATAGAGGGAAGTTTGATGCATCATAGTATATTATCTGGGCAAAGCTTATGGCTTGTCCACAAAGTAAAAGTCCAATTAAAATATATCTTATCATAGCATTTAATTTTCTGGAAATTTAATCTTCTGATGATATGTCTGTTTTAAGACTTTCCTGACAGAAGGATTATCAATCCCCTTATTATAAAAATAAATTTCACTATTAATCCCCAACTCCCGGTTTATACGAAGTTGCTTTTGTAATAGTTCCGGCGACATTTTGGAATTACTTCCCTCCATCAAAATCATGCCAGGTGCAAACAATTGGTTTGGATTATTCTGATGTATATACTTCAAAACTTCTGAAACCGTAGCACGATAAGCGTCAACACTATAGCGATAACACTGAACAGCTAACAGGTCACAAACTTTCTCTTTACACCAACGAGGCCATTCCTGCATCAGATTCTCTTCACACCAAGGATAGGGGTTCGGGGCGAAACTAATCATTACATTTGGGCTCTTTGCTTTGATTCTTTTATATAATCGTTTTGCAAAGGTATTTAAAATATCCAAACGCCAATGTACCCATTCCGAATTATTATAATCTACAGGAGGATTATTCCCTTGATGTTGTGACTGATAAAGAGAAACTGTATAGGTATCATATCCGGAATTCCGAGGCATAGCGGGAAAGCGATCATCCCCTTGAATACCATCTAAATCAGGATAAAGCATCAATGCTTCTTCTATAAGTTCTATTAAGAAATTCTGCACGGCAGGATTATAGGCATTGAAATAGTAATCATGTTGATTATAATTAGCAGGGTGTTGTTGATTGTCTATTCCTAGCCAGTGGGGGTTCTTTGCTAACAAAGGATTATTAGGTGATATCGGACGTCCTTCTCCCATAAAGCCATACTCAAACCAGAAAAACACTTTTATATCGTGTTTATGAGCTTCATCAATCAAATCACGTACCGGATCATTAGTTGGACTTTGATATTGCTTTGAATATCCACTTAGTAAATAGCTTTCTTCTTGTGTTTTATAAGTAGAATAATGCATCAACACGTCACTTCTATATATCGTTTTAGTTTCCGCATAAGATACAAGAAATATGGAATTCATATTCAACTCATCCAATGTCTTTACAAAATCTTTCACTCCCTGATAGGAATGTAATACAGGGGTGAAACGGGGAGCAGGGACCCAGACTCCCCGAATCCCTTGCTCTGTTGTTTTTGCTATGCTTTGTAGACTAATAAATAAAATCGAAAGACATAAACAAAACCTTAACTTTTTACTCATAAATAATAATTGGTTGGTTAATTACTAGTATTCTATAATTACCTCTATTTTATTGCTACTGCTGTTGTTACAGAACGTTGTGCACCATCACTTGGCTTGATAGTCTCCTGTCCATTAACCAACATACAGCTCGAACCACCGCCATCCAGATTCATAGCATCCAGGCAACCAAGATCTCTTAAAATATAAGCGACCTCCTCTAATGTGAATCCCGGAACATTAGGTGTCTTATTTCTTCCTTCACAAACAAAAAATATCAATCGGTTATCTCCAGTAATACCAATAGCAGAACGTGGGTTGTTACTGGTTGGTCCGATACCACTGGCAGTATCGAATAATTCTGCCTCCCATGTATTTTTATACAATCCGTTTTTTAATAGTACAGGACCTCCTCCTATTGCATTTTTAGCTTTCCATATAGAAGCTCCCTCCGGATAATTTACTGACGGAATCTGCATAGGGGAAACTCCTGACTTATTAGGTGAAGGAGCGGGATAAGCATAGGTTTGACCGGAAGATACAGTATATACCCAATTTACCTCAAATTTGCCATTCTCTATTTCTCCAAAAGCTGAACGAGTGGGATAAAATGCCACATTTGAGGTTCCATCCGAACGCGACATTGATTGCAAATTAGGAGCCAACATTACATTGTTTCTATAGAGTAAACTCACAGTGGCGCCATTGGAAGCAAAATACCCTCCATTCATCACAATTGCAGGTTTTACAGATTCTGCATTATAAAATTGTGTGAGTGTTTTTACTCCTGTGGCATTTCCAAGTACACTAAAACTTGCATTTTTATCCATATCAGCTACGGCAATGTAAGCTACTGCATTTTTACCTTTTAAAGTAGAAGGTGATTTGTATATAGCCAGATAATCGGGAAGAGTTTCCCATTCGGTCGATTTTACCCACCCCAAAGTTGCCGGATCTACAATATTATATTCAGTGTCTATTATAAAATGATATGTTATTATCTCTTCTTTGTATTTAAGAGTAACAGAAGCTGGCTTGGTGAAATCATATACGGACTCTGTATTTGCTGGTTCTACCATTTCTACCCCTTTAGCCAAAGTTAAATTTACGTGTACATTGGATAAATCTCCTCCTGTTATCAATTTAATGAAAATAGTCCTGGAGGGAGTATCAATTTTAATTTCGTCAGTTTGCATATTGGTTACTCTAGCCATAAGTATATAATTTATGGAAATAGACTCTTTTTTATCTCCACAGGCTAATAGTATAAAGACATAGTAGAATAACAATAATATTCTAATAAAGATTTTCATCATATCATAGTTTTAGATCATACTATCTTGCAAATAACACAGTAGCAACCGGTCGTTGATGATGATATTTATTACATGGTTTTATAGTCTCTTTACCATTAATCAACATACAGCTCGAACCTCCTCCGTCTAAATTAAGTGCATCTACACACCCGAATGATCTCATTAACCGGGCAAGTTGGGCTAGAGTCATACCTGGAATATCCGGTGTTTGTTCGCGTCCTTCACAAACAAATAAAATCAATTTCCCGTCTTGCGTAACTCCTACCGCAGAACGAGGCTGACAAGTCTGTGGATTTATACCACTTGCAACGTCTAATAGTTCTTCTACCCAACTATTACGAATCGTTCCATCCTTGATTAATATAGGACCTGCACCAATTCCCATTTCGGCAGTCCAGACTTTTGCCCCTTTTGGAAAGCCTTTTGATGGCACAGATAACGGAGGACGTGTGGAGCTGTTTAAGGCCGGCATATCATACGCATAGGTTTGTTGAGCCGATTTATATATCCAGTCAACATGATATGTCCCATCTGTATAAAGACTGAAAACTGAACGGGTAGGGTAATATGCAGTCTTTTTACCTTCCAATAAGCGATTCACTACAGATATGTTGTCAGATAAGATTTTTCCATTTTTGCATATAAGACTAACAGTCCTTCCATTAGCAAAATATCCTCCATTTAATACAATAGATGGTTTTCTTTTTTCTGACTGGTAAAATTCTATCGGAGTTTTTACCCCACTATCTGCACCTCCGACATCCAAACTCCCTCCTTTCTTGGTATCTACAACTGCTATATAAGCATTTGTTCGTGTACTTTCAATCCATTCCGGAGAATGATAAACACTAATGTATTCGGGTAACTTCCCAAAAGTAGTGACACGGGTCCATCCTAGCTTTTCAGGGTTCTGAAAATCCATTTTTCGCAAGTCCATCCGAAAAGGAGCTGCTGGTAATCCGGCATTGTTTACCAGATTTCCACGCAGAAAATTACGGAAAGCATAACGTACATAAACTGGTTGAGCCACTTTGTCACTCCATACTTTTACACGAGAGGTTCCATTTATGATTTCGGCATTGGCTGGATAAAATATACTATCTTCACTTGCAATCTCAAAACCTACTAAAGGCTCATTCTCCGGGTTTAGTCCATCATCTGCATGATCAAAGAGAATTTCAATTATCTTTCCGTTCTTCATATATGAACGATGGATAGGACCACTATATTCAAATCCCTCTAACTGATATGTTTTAGCTAATGACCAATACGCTAAACGCTGGCCGATCTCTCGTTTTTTGGGCGCATGAATGAATTTCTCCGAACCAAGATCGTTTGTGAATGCCATACCTGTATTAGAAACTTCATGCATACTTTCCAATTGCGCTTCTCGAAAGATGGCCCTCTGAAACGGTCGGTCTACAGGTGACGCAACAGGTGCTATTTCTGTATAATAAATAGGCAAGTCTTTCGAACGGAACAATGCTCTGTTTTGCTTGGCCCACACAGCAAACAAACGCTGATATTGTTCCGGCCGTGCAGAATTAGACTCTCCTTGATACCATATCATTCCTTTAATATTATAATTCTCCAGCGGTTTAATCATGGCATTGTATAATACGGTAGGAGTACCATTAGCATATTTCAATTGTGGATTCTCTGCCGGAGTCAGATCGACTTCGGGAAATTGCAGGAGATTTTCTTTACTAATCCATGGCTCAATTGAAGACCCGCTCCAGGAGGCATGAATCAACCCTACCGGTATTCCTAAAACTTTCTGTAATTGATCGCCATAATAATAAGCTACGGCACTAAAAGTAGAAACAGACTTTGGAGTGTTTTTTTCCCATTGCCCTGTTACATCCTCTTCCGGAATACTACTGTATGCACGTTGCACTGTAAACAATCGTAATGAACGATTAGGATTTGCATTTACTATCGTATTCTGTGATTCTGCGGCAGGTTGGCCCCGAAAGCCTTTCACGGGCATTTCCATATTCGATTGACCGGAGCACAGCCAGACTTCTCCAATCAAAACATCATCTAATAGCAGTTCTTCACCATCTGAAATACGAATAGTGTACGGACCTCCAGCTTCCGGAGTTGTGACGGTTACTATCCAATCTCCCTTTTTATTACTATTCACTTCCTGCTGTTGTGCGTTCCATGAGGTATATATGGTAACTTTCTTATTAGGTGTAGCTTTCCCCCACAGCCTTACTTCTGACTTTTGTTGGAGCACCATCCCGTTACCTAAAATAGAGGGGAGCAGAATTTTAGCTTCACCATAAGAGCAATAGGAACACAGGATGAAGATGATATACGTTATTTTCTTTATTAGTAGTTTCATATCTCGATTATGTTCTCCAGAACCATTTAAGTTTTGTGAAAATTATAGCTATTAATGTCGCCAATGCAGTGATAATAACTCCTCGTAAGAAACCGAGCCAGGCATTTTGCTGAAGATAGGCTAAACATGATGCTACTCCTATCAGATTCAACATAGGCATTACTACCAAATTAGTAGCTACATAGGCAATCATAGGGTTTTGTCCTGCCATTTCCAATGGGCGTGTCAATCGCCGATATTTATAGATATCACATAGAATTGAAAAAACAATCATCGCCATAAAGGCAAGACCGGCAGTAACAAAATAGTAACTGTAGGTTGAATCATCCTTACGGATTCCGCCTTCATAAGCTTCAAAGAATAAACCTAGCATAAGTAAATAAGCTCCCGCAACAAATAGTTTTCTCCAATAATCCATGTTGTTACTTCTTGTTTTCAGAAGCCAATAAATACAAGCTAAAATAACAACTGTACCACCTAAGTTTAATAATAACTGACGCGTATACAGACCATACAGATTAAAGATAATAACCCCAGTAGTTAATAATAGAATTAGGGGGATTTTCCTTTTCTCTTCTAAAGACGAAGCGGCCTCTGTTCTGTTTTGTAGCCATTCTTTTAAGTATTCGCCGGCAATACTTCCGGGAATGATAATAAATAAGTATTTCAAATAATAAAAACTATACATCCAGGGAATCGGAGAATAGTTCATCAGGACCTTCACCCAAGAGCCGTCAGTTTTACTTCCTAGAAAAACAGCCATAATAAATGGGAGAATAGCTATTCTGGCCCATTTATTATTTGCCGTAAACAAGTATGCCAAAGAACCGAAAATAGACATATTTGCCAGAACTAGAATAATAATATTACTATATGACAGGCTAAATTCTCTTCCATTAGCATAACTTACAGTAAGTAACATGAAAACGCCTAACATATAAGCAGATAGTTGTATCCCTCCACGCAACCATTTAGACATTTTAACCGGAATTCTCATAAACATGGGAAACATAAGAACAAATGCCGATAGAGCCAACAACCACGACCGCACATCTTGAGGAGAAGATGTTACCCAAGGATACATATGCTGGATAAAAATAGCAAAGAAAGTTAACCGGAATCCACGTAATATACAATCCCACGCTATTTTTAATTTAGATACTCCTTTTTCCAGCTTATTACCAATAGAAAAAGGGAAAGCTGCTCCCATTGCAAATAAAAAGAATGGGAAAACTAAATCAACCCATGTTATTCCATAAAATGATGGGTCAAATGCAAAATTAGAGCGGGGACCCACTTGTGCATGGTACATCCATCCTGGTAATACTCCTGAAGCAATGGTACCCGATAAAACCATAGTAATAATGGCATATCCTCTTAATGCATCAAGAGAGAAGGCTCTTTTATTCATGACTTATTATTTGAAATATATCTATTTGTTAATATCCTGCACCATTAATCTCTACAGATTCAGCACCAATCTTCTGTTCTGCTTCTGTTGAATTAATATCGAAATACATAGCATCCGGACAACGCATATCAGTATATCTTCCTGTATGAAGTGGAGCTTTTACTATTTTACCGTCATACATCCTGAATAAAAAACTTTCCTTCCATTGAGCACCTTCAACTTTTGTTTTCGTGGCTTGTGTCGGTTTTCCTTCATTAGATACCTGGTCTATAGCATTTACACGTTTGAATTCTCCACGGGTTCCTTGTTTGTATCCGGCACATTCATATTCTGATTCATAATGCTTACCATTACCGTCCACAATAAATTTGAGAACCCCACTTCTTATGATCTGAATAGAAATTGTGACTTCCTCACCCGGATACCAATAATATTCTTTCTGCGCAGGAGCATTTGAATAGTTAGATGCCTGTCCACTTGAATGACTTGTGCGTCTCATGAACGGGCGGAATGCTTTTCTTTCAGCGCTGATATTACCTTGTTCATCTTTTATAACTTCCCAAGTCAAACCTATATCAGTTTCCTGTCCACCCATATTTCCGCCTAAATATATAGAAGGATTATCAAGGTATTGTCCCGGTTTAGCAGGATTCTTACGATCTTCGTCAAAAGTAGCTGTAGGCAACTTTATAGTTCCTCCGATACCTAACCATAAATCTTTACTTGTGACAGCTTTATGATAATAGGCACCTGCAAAACAAGCAACATTCGTTTGCGGCTTTATTTCATCTTTAAAATAAGTATTAATAGGATCCGTTGGTTCTGGTTCCGGTTCTCCGTCGTCGCTACTGGAACAGTTGTAAAAGCCCATAGCTAAAATCACGAATAATGAATAGAATAAATATTTTTTCATTTTACATCGTTTTTTGTTAATCAATAATATTTTTTGAGGATTAGTATCCATTTCCATTAATACTAATAGTTTCTGCTCCTTTTTTTCGATCTTCGTCAGTTGATATTATTTCAAAGAAATGAGTGTCCGGGCAACGCATATCTGTGAAACGTCCCTCATGAATCGGAACTTTCACAATTTCATCTTTATTTTTTCTAAAATAATAACTCTCATCCCATCGACTATTCAAAACCTTTGTTTTTGTAACTTGTGCCGGTTTACCTTCATTCGCAACCTGGTCAATGGCATTCACTCGTTTAAAGGTGCCTAATTCGCCTGGAATATAACCTTCACAATCATAGTCACATTCAAAACGTTTCCCAGCTCCTTCTATCACAAAATGTACTTTACGAGGTTCTAATACTTGAAAATACATTGTTACTTTTTCTCCTGGATACCAATAATATTGATCTTCCGGTGGGGCTTGTGCATAATTCGGCTCTTGTCCGTTAATATGTTCACTGCGTCTCATAAACGGACGAAAAGCTTTTCTTTCTTTGGATAGCTTACCATCTTTCTCTCGAATAACCTCCCAGGCTAATCCAAAATCCGTTTCCTGATCTCCCATATTACCTCCCAAGTATACAGATGGATTATCTAAAAATTGCCCCGGTTTCTTTGCGTTTTTTCTTGTTTGATCGAATGATAATTGAGGTAAAGTAACAGTTCCTCCAACTCCCAACCAAACATCCTTACTGGAATTCACTTTGCGATAATAGGCTCCGGGAAAACATTCGATGAACTTTTCAGGTTTCACTTCATTCTTAAAGAACGTTTCTATTGGCTTGGAAGAAGATGTTCTGTATTTATGAGAGCATGCTGTGCCTCCTATAATGAGACAAGCAAGAAAAAATATATGATTATAATTCTGTTTCATATTGATAAGAGATTAAATAGGACCATATCAATTAGGTATGGTCCTGTTTATTAGTTGTTATTTACACGCTATACGATAGAAGTATAAGCCGGAACCGGTGCAGCCAAATACTGCATATAGTTCATTGTTTTTCACCATTAAACAAGCAGAAGCTGTGCCATTACCATTAGCCCCCGATGCTTCCATTGTATAATTGAATATTTGATTATATTTACCATCAGTTATATCACAAATGCGCATAACACCTTTTTGATCTCCCGAATATGCTGTATATGCTACATACACACGGCCATTAATTGTTATTACATCTCCACCACTGGTTCTAACTCCAGAACTTCTGGAAACTTCTCCCATAGTACTGTTCATCCAAATAAGACCATTAGTTGCACTTGTACTAAAGAATCCCATATATCCGGTCATACCTATAGGCATCGGAACCACGCTCCAATAGTAACTTGGAGTAGCAACAGGAAACGCATATTTTTGAGGAGTAGGATTCACAACTCCATTTGTAACTTTCCAAACAAAGACATCTACTGACTGTGCTTTAGTAGCAACTATTGTAGCATCACCATCTAAATCACCAATAATGCCAATACCAGCTAAACGAGGAGTCGCAGATTCACCAAGAGCTGATTTATCATATGAAATAAATTCTTTAGCTTCTGCTGTTACATTACTCCAACGATATAATACAGGTTTATCTCCAGATAAAGCCAATGAAGTTCCAAGAATATTACCTTTGTCATCTGTAGCCATTAGACGTATACCATGTCCTGCAATACTTAACCCTTTTTCATTCAAATTTTCGATTTTATTACCTGTATAGTCAAAATATGCTGGGGTTTTCTTAGTTGAAGAATGGTTGCCGGCAATAATATATGGGTCACTAATTCCTACACTAATTAAGTTGTCGGATCCAAATCCGGCTAATTCTGTATAGTCTTTTTTGAATACAGGTTCTGCAGAAATTTGGGGTATACCAATAGTGAACTCTGTTGTTACCCCATTACTTCCTTTGATTGAAACCTTATTGTTACCATTCATCAAATTTAATCCTTGTCCAGTGAAAGATTCATCTATTTTATTTCCAAATCCAGTAGTCAGTTCTACGTTTACAGAAGTAAAATCCATTAACGCTGGAATATACGGAACTGCTACATTCTTATCATCCGTAAGCACATAATCTGTTTCAACTCCATTGATCGTCATCGTTTTTATAGATGCAGGACCTACTTCTTCCGTAGTGATAATAAACTCATAAGTATAGATTGTTTCTTCATCTACACCTTTTATTTTAAAACTTCTCGGATTTGTATAGTCTAGTGTAACACCATTCTGAAAGTCCATAATTGTTCCATTAATATATTCCATGGTAACCTTTAGTGTTGTCAAATCAGTTTCTTCCGGAACCTGGACAATCAATGATTCTTCACCTGTATGAATGTCACTATTAGGAACAGTCATTCCTTCTATTATGAAAGATACCAATTTAGGAGGAGATTGGATGCGCAATTTTGTTTGTACAGTGGTTCCATCAAATCCATTCAATGTTAAATCAAGGGGTTTACGAGCATCGTATTCCTGATCATCTATAAAATTAGCAGTACCATTTATAACCAGTAATTGTAATTTAGCTTTAGATAAATCGATTCCGGCGGGAATCAATACAGTCGTCTCTGCTGCACTGACAGAAGAAGGTGTGTATAATTCATTATTCACTTTGACTCCTACTATTTGCACAGATTCATAGGCTCTGTTTTCGTCATCATCTGAACAAGAGCTAAAAGTTACAGTAAAGAGTGTAGTAATACACATCATACTGAATATTAAGTTTATTAGTTTTTTCATCTTTCACGAGTATTATATGTTCATTATTTTTTCTTAATGGAAAAAGCTATTTTCATTTGTTCGAAAAAAGTATTCCAATCAACATAACAATTATCGAAAATCATCAAACCTGATGAATTCTTTAGTGAAGCCCCAAACACTTTTCCCTGATCGGTAACACTTAAATCAGGCAAACTCATTGAACCTAACAATGGAATTTGTCCACATGTAAGGATATTCCCTAGAGTAATGTATCGATTGACTTCTTTAGGCGTTTTATAATAAGTTCCGATCATCAGAAAGTCTAAATTGTTTAAGTAACTTGTTTTATTGTAATTTTCTCCGTAGATTTCACTATCTGGAAATGATAATCGATCATCATATTTAAATTGATTACTAGCCCAATTTACTCCATTTTGATAATATACTTCATACCAGGACCCTACATAAGCTGCCATTTTTAAATCCGGATTCTTTTCAGTTTTATACTTATCTACTAATGAGCGAATACGTCCGGTAAAGTCACAAATAGTTTGAGAGCGGAAAGTAATCCATTCTTTAAAGAATTGACCTTTTACTAATGTGCCTTCTTTGTCTATTTTGAAAGCATCAGCAGGAAAGTTCTCTAAAATTTTGCCTTCTTTCTCCAGGTATTCTTCAAATGCGTTTCGAGTCACATGACTAAAGTCAGCATATAAATTATCATAACGACAGCGATCTAATACGATACCATCTATATCATAATTTTTTAGAACTTCTTCCACGCGCAACAATTGAAAGTCCTGCACTTCTTTATTAGAAGGATTTACAAAAGCTAAAGCTAACAGTTTACCTTTAGCAGCTTCTTTCCCTCTTGTACTTTCTGTGATTTTCAATAGTTTACCTTTGTCTTCGGGGCGTTGCACTATTTCCTCCCAGTCTTTATGTTCATGAAGAATGGCATAATCATTTACAGTAATATTTCCTTCTGTGAAGAAATTAAAACTAGTATAGACTTTGAGTCCAATCTTATGTGCTTCCTGGAGTACAACCTCCAGCAAATCAAATCCATCATCCTTCACTTGTTTATTCGGATTTTTGGTTGCAGTTAGATAAGGAGTTTTTGAAAGATCGTTTTTGCGGTAAGAAACATATCCTTCTGGTCCTTTTACATCTAACCCAATGGAAGTGAACCCTGCTTTCTTTGCGTTATTAACCATAGTGGCTACAGCTTCTCTATTAGTTAACACCTTTGCATTAGGAAACTGCTCCACCCACATAACCAATTCACTCTGTTGTTGATTTGGAACTTTGGAGAATATGGCAACAGACTTACGAGTAATTTCTTTCCCTTCTTTTTTCAATATCCAATTGAAGAAATTAGTACCATCATTCAGAGTTAACTGATTACGAAATAGCCCCTTTGTTGTAACAGCTACTGGTTTTGTTTCTGTTCGGTTTTCTATAAACAACTGATAATTGGCTTTTTTATCATAATTAGCAATACAACCGCTTAATGTAGTCTTACTTCCTACAACAGTAAATAAGAAATCATTATCCAATTCTATTTGAGGCGGAATACTCCCTTTGGAAAAAGCAATCACTTTATCCAATGAATGTACTTCTCCATCAATCCGCAGCTTTACAACATCTCCTACATGGAAGTTCTCGGCAAGAAATTTACGGTAACCATCCTTTAGATAGTCAGTATCATAACCAATTAATGTAAACTCTGCCTGTCCCAATGTTATATCCAAAGGAGCGCTAAATGCTGGTTGAGCATTTTTAGAGATTACACCATTCAGGACTTTAATCACTTTCATATCTCCATTTATCACTACGGCTGTATATGTGCTTTGAGTCGATTTTATAGCTTTTTTATATTCCGTAGATAATAGGACAATTCCTTTTTCTTGCTTTTCCCAGGCAGAATTATTGAATAAGTCTATCTGCTTTTCAGGACCGCGTACAGTTAATGTCGGATCCGGACTTGCAGCTTCAATTGTCACTACGGTCTGTGCCGATATAAAAACCGGCACTAACAGTAATGATAATATAATAATTAATCTATTCATACTAAACACATTAGATATTACTCACCATATCCTTTATTTTGTTCTAACCAAGGACATTTATTTCGCTCTGTTTGTGGAACAGGCCATAAGTAATGCCTATTATTCCAACTACGGCCTTTATCACGAGATCTTAATTTATCACCATATGCTGCATAACTAGCAATATCATTGATATCTCTGTCCGATCCTGAAGCGCCATAAGAAGGAACCATATCCGGAGTAGCCTGCTCATATCCATCAGGATATTTGCCTGTAGCCGGATCTACACCTGTCGCTTTCGGATAACCATAAGTGGGTTCAGCATTCTGAATATCACCTGTTCTCCAACGACGCATATCAAATAACATTAATGCCTCTTTGGCTAATTCCACTTTACGTTCACGACGTACAATTTGACGCATCTTTAATTGATCATTCTCACGTGTCGGATCAACACTTAAGATACCAGGCATACCTACACGAGCTCTGACGCGGTCTATTGCATTTACTGCCGTTGCATCTAATTCATTAAGTTCTATTTTTGCTTCGGCATACGTCAAAAGAATTTCTGCAAATCGCATAATCAGGATATTATAGCTCGGATTGGCGTTTGCCTCATCATCAAAATGGTTATATTTTTTCCAGGCAAATCCCACGCCACTACTTACATATCCATATTGAGCAACAGCACCTGCATAATCTAAATTGGCAACCAACTTTTCATTACCGTCTTTATCCCAGGAAGTAGTTTGAGGATTATAAACTTCCATCAAGAATTTCATTTTATTATCTCCACCAGTATTACCGATGATAACGTCATGATGAGTGTAAACCGTTTCTTTTAAACGAGGGTCACGACTTTCAAATGGTTTCTTGGGGTTATATCCGGAACCTGTTTCATCAATACGTTTACCATTTTTCATTTCATAGGTATCTACTAACTGTTGAGTAGGAAAACGCCCACTTTGTCCAATCATGCGAACTTGTTCGCCTAGAGACATGTATTGGGTAAAAGAATGAATTTGGTTGGAAAACATCATAAATAACATTGTTTCCTTTTTTACGTCTTCTTTTAGTTGCCCTATCCGGGTAAACAGATCTGCATAATTAGTAGCCAGATCACGTCCACTTTCGTCTATAACTTTTTTAGAAGCTGCTGCTGCAATTTTAAAGTATTCTGTAGCTTTAGCCTGATCTTTTTCACCGTCCATACCAAAACCAAATTTACACCATGAACCGGCATATAAAGCCAATCTGGCTTTCAGTCCTAATGCTACCGATTTATCGACGCGTCCATAATTGGCCGCTGTCCAAGGTAAAATATCCGCAGCTTCGTCCAATGTTTTTAATATATCATCTACAACTTCTTTCCAAGGTGTACGAGAAACTTGCTTTGTTTGTTCCTCTGTGACTGCAGATGTAAAATATGGAATATCACCCCATAAAGAAACTAGTTGAATATAATAATGAGATCTCAAAACCTGAATTTCTGCAAGGTAGGTTTTGGCCTTATCACTTAATTCATTATAAAAAGGCTTAGCTCCATCTAACACTGAATTACATCTTGCTACAGAAGTGTATAGAATAGACCACGTTTGTTCTACTGTGAAATTCGTCCGTAACTCAATATTGCCAACGCCGATAGAACTATTGTCTGCGCGTTCGATACCATAAGGAGTATACATATCCCATAATATACAATAAGGTATACTACTAGTATTACTATGGTCCATCAGTAGACGTTGGTAACACCCATTAGCACCTTGTGCTATTGCACCATCGTTATTGTAAAAGTTGGATGATAAGTATTCACTCATAGGCTCTTTGTCTAAATAGTCACTACAGCCCGCTATCCCTAATGATAATATCAAAGCTCCACTTGCCAGAACCTTGTTATTAAATATATATTTGATTGCTTTTTTCATAATATCTGATTATTTAAAATTTTAAATCAATACCAAACGTAAATGTTTGCATAATGGGGTAGAATTCCCCGCCAACAGAGCCGCTATATGCAACCTCCGGGTCATATCCCTTATAGAAATTACTAATAGTAAATAGATTCTGTCCACTAGCATACACTCTCAAGCTACCAATATTTAATTTTTTAGTCCATGAATTAGGTAAAGTATAGCCTAAAACAACATTCTTCAAACGACAATAAGAGGCGTCTCGTACCCATTTATCAGATTTTTGATAGTTAGGGCCCGCATTGGCTTCAGGAACCAAAATCGGGTATGCTGCATCCTGATTGTCCGGAGTCCATGAATCCATTTGATGTCTGAAAAGATTTGAACCATTGGCAAAAGGTTTAAGACCAACTCCGCTCATGTAATTTACACGTTGTCCTACTCCTTGGAAGAATGCTGTAAAATCAAAATTTTTCCAACCAGCATTTAATGTTACGCCATATTCAAAGTGCGGGAATGGGTCACCAAGATAAACCATATCCCGAGTATCAATTGTCATAGGATCGGAATCTTCCCCCTGATAAACTTTAACATACTTAACAAATCCCGGACGGGCATCTCCTAATTTTGGAGAATTATTGACATCATCCCAGTCCTTATAGTATCCGTCAGTCACATATCCCCAAATACCTTTGTTAGGATAACCCTCTACCATTGTTTTATCTTGAGAATTAAGTCCGTTTAGATTAGTAATTTTGTTGCGGTTGTCACTTAAAGTAAATGTTACTCCATACGTAAAGTCATTTAATTTATTTTTATGACTGACACTCACTTCCCAACCCTTGTTGGACATATCTCCTGCATTGGTATACGCGGGACTCATTCCTACATAGTATGGTAATGGGAACTTCATTAACATATCATAAATATTTTTGATGTAATAATCGGCTGTAACGCTTAACAAACCATTCCACAAACTGAAATCAATACCAAAGTTTATTTGCTTTGATTTTTCCCAACTGATATTAGAATTAGCCAACGTCGTTTGGGCAACGCCTGATACTAATTCTTTGTCTGCTTCATCACCACCTAAATAGTATCCGTATCCAGTAGCAATGGTTGCAGCATAAGGATAATTACCGATGTTTTGATTTCCCAAAAGGCCGTAAGAAGCACGTACTTTTAAAAAGTCAAGCACTTTACGGGTAGGTTTCATGAAGTTTTCTTCAGATATGACCCAACCGGCAGATACCGAAGGAAAAAATCCCCATCGATTATCTCTGGTAAAGCGGGAAGAGCCGTCGTAACGACCATTCACCTCCAGTAAATAGCGCTGTTTATAGTTGTAATTCAAACGAGCATACCACGACATCATAGCCCATGAATTTGCCCCACCAGAGGAAGTTGCGGTTGCAGAATCTCCATTACCTAAATAATAACGTCCTAGGTCGAAACCCCTTTTTCCACCAGAGAAAGAAGTGTTCAGATTATCTTCTGCCTGGAAGCCGACTAATATTTTTCCATAATGGTCAAAGAATTTATTTTCATACGAAGCTTGTGCACGATAATAATTTCTAACGGTTTCGCTCCAGCTCTCTGTTAATGAATCATCTGTTGGATATGATCCCATAATTTGGCCTTTTAAAGACGTTGTATATGGGGTTATTAAAGCTCGTTCTCTACTTGTGGATTGACGACGAGAGTATTGTCCAACAAGCTCCAATCCCTTAATAGGAGTTAGAGTTAATGTACCGTTTACTACAGCATCCGTACCTTTACTTATTTTTTCTCCGCTATCATATGCCTGCGCAGTAGGATTCATTCCATTCTTTCCATATCCCCAATTTCCATCCAGCTCTCTGGCAGCAGAAAGAGTGGGCAACATATATAAAGACTGATTGATAATCTGTTTGGGAGTACTCAAACCCGGATTTACTTTTTTACCTTGTCTTAATGCTGTTTCAATGCTAAACTTAGCCCATGGAAGTATTTGAGCATCTGCATTTAAACGAAGGTTGGTACGACTATAATTATCATTAGGTATCAAACCATCTTGATATAGATAAGTACCAGAACCGAAGAAAGTCAGTTTGTCACTACCACCACTAATTGTTACATTATGATTATGCATGATTGAATGACTTTTCATCGTTTCGTCTTTCCAATTTGTATCATACCTGTTCCAATTATCTGGACGTAATGTTTTTTGTTCTTCTATCTGTTGCAGTTGTTGAGCTCTTTGTGCATCGGATACTGTAATTTCTGCATTATCCCAAGCATTTAGTTCTGCTTGTAAATACTCCCATGCAGCCACCGGTTCGGGCATGTTAGTCGGGCGCTGAATTGTCAGATAGCCACTATACGTAGTTGTTATTTTTCCTTTTTGTCCTCTTTTAGTTGTAATAAGGATAACACCATTAGATGCCCGGGAACCGTAAATTGATGCAGAAGCTGCATCTTTCAGAACAGAAATGCTCTCTACTGTATTGGCGTCTACTTGGTCGATACTCATTTCAATTCCATCAACTAAAACCAGCGGATCCGTATTTGAATTAATAGAACCGATACCGCGAATTCGAATAGAGCCACCATCACCACCAGGTTCACCGGAAGTTTGCTGAATAGTCACACCGGGCATGGCACCTTGTAAAGCAGTAGATAAGGATGCTACGCTTCTTTTTGTTATAGTTTCAGAACTAACAGAAGATACGGCTCCGGTTAATGTAGCTTTTTTCTGTTTAGCATATCCCACAACTATTGCTTCTTCTAGCTGGATAGCATCAGTCTTCATCTTTACATTTAGTACAGAAGTATTTGCGACTAGTTCTTCTGTCCGGTAACCGACATAAGAGAAAACCAATTTACTTCCTTTCTTTACTTCAATAGAATACTTTCCATTAATATCTGAAATTGTTCCTTTAGACGTACCTTCAACAAAGATACTTACTCCTGGCAATACATCGGATTCATCAGAGACAACTCCTTTCACAATTAAATTCTGTGCTTGTATACTGACAGAACTTAGCATTAAAATTAAAAACAGAATTTTTCTCATAATATTAAATTTAGAACTAATTAGGATACTATATTTTTTATTTCTTCTAATGTTTTCCAGCACTGATACAGTCCTCTTGGCACATGGAAGCATCCTTTCCATTTTCCTCCTTTGAGTGGTAGCAATACTTCGCCTCTTCGGTTCAAGTAGCCATACCATTCAGGATATTCTTTATCCTTGAAATGCTCCCAAGTGTAGTCATGTACCTTTTCAAACCATTCCAAGCATTTTTTGTCTCCCGTCAATTGATAGCCTTTCAGCAGGGAAATAAGCGTTTCGATATGGACCCACCAGAGTTTCTGGTCCCACTCCAATTGTTGGGGAGGACAACCGTTACGATCCATAAAATAGTAGATACCTCCATATTGCTTGTCCCAGCCATAATTAAGCATCGTGAGAGTAGTCTCTTTGGCTTTCTCTATCAATTCCGGACGATTCAGACGCTTGCCTAGATCCATGATAAACCACATCGCTTCAATGGCATGTCCCGGGGTCACCTGACGGCCTTCAAAACAATCGACCAAATTACCGTCTATGTCCACGTTTTCAACAATGATACCTCCGAGTTCAGGACGATAGAAAACTTCCATCACTTCATGGATACAAGTATCCATTGTTTCCCGCAGATACGTTTCATCCAATAAATGCTCTATCTCCAGTGCCAGGTTACAGAGGATCATTGGCAAGGCAAAGTTTTTCAGATTACGGGTACCCGGATGAAGCTTATTCCATTTCCCTTTCGGATTATCTACTTTGGAAAGGATAATGTCGAAAGTTTTCTTGGCAATGTCAGCATATTCCTGATTACCGGTTGCAAGGCTCAACTGTCCGAAAGCCATGGTGGCGAATGTATATGAGAATATATTATACGGTTCTACCAATGGTCTACCCGAACGATCAAGGGAAAAATACCAGTTATAGTAACCATCATGTCCGTATTTTTTTAGAAATTCACCACCTTGAACGGCACAATCCAGCCATTCCTTGCGTTTTTCCACTTTGTTGTAAAGCATGGAGAACATCCATACTTCACGGCATTGCAGCCAGATGAACTTATCCGTATCGAACACTTTTCCTTCACGGTCCAGACAGGTGAAGTAACCACCATACTTGTGGTCTTGGGAGTGTTCAAGCCAGAAAGGGAGGACACTGTCCAGAAGTTCATCCTTGTACAGACTTGCCAGTTTCTCGAAATCCATACTATTATTTCCATTATAGATTGGTATGGGCAATTCAGCAGTGAAAGAAATGTCCGCTGAATGACCAATGTTGTTCTTACTATCCATATTTATAAGATGTTAGTTTATTGTTATTAAGGTCTGTTTTATATTTATTCCGAACGGGTCCAGTATCTTTCAATCTCCTCCAGCGACTTCCCGGTAGTCTCCGGCACGAGTTTCCAGACAATCAGCATATACGGCACGCACATGAGGGCGAACAGGAAGAATGTTCCGGCGGGGGTAAGGTTCTGGAGCATCCAGGGGGTCAACTGTCCGATCAGGTACGTTCCGATCCACAGAGCAAATCCTGCTATCGACATGGCCAGTCCGCGAACCTTGGTGGGATACATCTCCGAGAGGAGTACGAACACCACAGCGCAGATAGACACGGCACAACAGAATACATAGAACAGGAAGAAAATAAGCAGGAAGAGACTGGATACTCCCAGGGAATCTCCGAAGAGGAAGTACAGGCCGATGAGAATCAGAGAAACAACCATTCCCGAAACTCCGTAATAAACAAGTTTCTTGCGGCCTACCTTATCAATGATGACAAGAGCCAGAACGGTGGTCAAAGTATTGACTAGTCCTACCAGAACTTGGTAAAAAAGAGAATCGCCACCTGAAAGTCCTGCATTTTCAAAAATAGAAGGGCCGTAATAAAGCACTGCATTCACTCCCATAAATTGCCCTAAAATGGCAATACAAACACCGATAATAACAGCTTTGAAGATTCCAGGCTTTATTAATAACGACCATTCCGATCTCATTTCAGAGGTCAGTACAGATTTCGTTTCTCTTAATTGACTTTTCGCTTCTGTAATTGAATTATATATTTTTTCTAATATATTTACAGCCTTCAATTCCTTTCCACGTACGATTAACCAGCGAGGACTTTCCGGAATAAAGAATATGATTATGAAGAATAAGATTGCTGGCAATGTTTCCATACCCAACATACCTCTCCATACTTCAGTTATAAATACTTTATTCAACCAATCCACACTCAATTGCGTACCACTCTCCGCCCATGCCAATAATTGATAGTTAACTAAATAAGCTCCTAAGAAACCGACTGTTACAGCCAACTGATACAATGACACTAGGCGTCCTCTATACTGTGCCACGGCTACTTCAGATATATAAAGAGGAGAAACAATGGAAACAACCCCTATCCCTACTCCACCTATTATCCGATAGATCACCAATTGAGTAAAATCGGCAGATAGTGCACACCCCAAAGCTGATGTAGAGAACAATACGGCTGAAATAACCATCGTAAGTTTTCTTCCTAACTTATCACTTAAGATTCCTGCAAAAAGAACACCTACAATAGAGCCTACTAAAGCACATCCTACATACCATCCCTGTTGCAACGTATCTAACTGAAATAGTTGAGTCACCTGGGCAATTGTTCCCGATATAACCGCGGTATCATATCCGAACAAAAAGCCTCCCAATGCTGCCACAACAGAAAGGAATATAAGATAACCAAAATTGATTGTAGACTTCATAACATTTATTTTATTTCAAAATATTCTTTATATCTGTCATATAAATGACCAGCTTGCAAATAGGCTGACTGTGGACTCATAAAATGAGAAAATTCAAAAGTAATAGCCTTATCATATCCGGCACGTTTGGCAGCTTCCAGTTTCAGCCGAAGTTTATCAAACTTAATGGGTAGAAAACGAATAGGCATATCACGGTCAAAAGATTCGGCATTTGTCCAACATTGCATACCATACTTATCTGCTAATTTTTTATTGACAGAAAAGAATGCATCCAATTCATCATAATCAATATGACCATCTTGAAATGCACATGCATCTACCACATCATGAATTCCATCAAAAATTTCATCCCATTCTTTTTCGTGTTGTTGTACAGAAACGGCATCTTCTTTAGTCATTTTCGTCGTTCCCATTATTGCTTTCTTTCCATCAATCCAAGGCGATATAAAAGTCGGCAATCCATTAGATATATCCTTACATTGTTTTCCTAATGTATGGAAAGCACCAATCGCACCTTTCGTTGCCCGACTTATTTCACCACTGATATACCATCCTCCAAAACTTTTATACTTGGAACCATAATTTTCCCAGACCTCATCAATCACATATTTGTTATCTTCCACCTCCCAAGTCATATCTCCTGTGTCCCAGTATTTGCCCGAATCGTATAGTCCAAAATAGAATTTCATTCCGTACTTTTCAGCCAAACGCAAAAACATATCTACCAAATCAACAGAAGGCATATAACACCCCTTCTTCAGCAGATAAGGAGAAGGAAAAGTTACAAATTTACGATAACCCGAACGGATCATTATTACCGTATCAATTCCTATATTTTTCATATGCTGAAAATCCATGTCCCATTCTTTCTCACCCCAGTTTTGATGTGGAATATCATGTGAAATCTCATCCAAAAAAGTTCCGGTGATTTTTAATCCATTGTTTTTAGGAACAATGAGTTTACTTTCCAAACCATCAGCTACCACTACTGTACTGGCACTAGCCTTTGAAGTACAAGATTCAAACAAAGTTGGTACAGCCAAAGCTGATGCACCAGCTAATGTCGCTTTTTTTAGAAAATCTCTTCGATCTAATGTTTTCATATTAGTTTAATTAAAACAGCAGTTAACACTTATATTATCATTACCTATTGAATATACTGTCCTGTAATATCTACTTTTTTATTATTGAAAGGATCTAATATCTGATCAATCAAAATTGCCATTTCACTTCGTAGAATATCTCGATCCATATCAAAATTCTTCAAATCAAATTCATTCCATATCTCTTCTACTCTACCCTCCTTTATTTCGATACCTTCTTTTTCGGCAATCTCTCCTATCATCTCTGTAGCTTTCTGAATTGATATGGTGTTATTACCTTCAATAACTTGCTTATTGACAAAGGGATAGACATCACCTAATCCTTCCAGTTCATTCGCCAATAACAAAGTATCTGCTCTGAACCACATTTGATTAGCCCAATCGACACTTTTACCTATACCCTTCAAAATTCCTGTAGAACCTACACGTTGCAACGATTTAAACATCGGATGATCTATTGCAACATCTAAATAAGGCAATAAATATCCTTTCGCGTCCAATATTGCATTTTGCACTTCACGAACAGACACCTCGCTAATACTCTTATTTTCTTTCACTGCAAGGGCTGCCAATGCTCCCGCTGCTTGTCCGATCTGCATAACCATCGGTTGCAAACGAGTGGTACCATTAATTATATTAGAAACAGATATTGATTTTTCAGCAACGATCAATCCTTCAACATCTTTTGGAATCAAAGTTCCTAAAGGCAAACCGTATGAAGGTACCGGATGAAAATAAAGATTAGGCAATTCTTCATATCCATGATAACGAGTATGATGATGATCTACTGGATAATTTCCAACAGCGATACAAGTGCGATAAAGTGGTTGAGACTGGTTGAACGGTTCACAAACATGATTTAAATTAAAACGAACCAATCCATGGATTCTTCTTGACTCCCTATGATAAGGAATAAATGGCAGTTTGTCGACGGTAGGATATTCATCATCAGCCAATCCCAATGTATTAAAGCCTAACTCATGTTGAAGGAAATAAACAAAGCACATTGTATAATGCTTGGCATATTTCAATGCTTCTTCACGTTCCTCGCGAGTCATTTCAATCAGGTTAACATAATAATCATTGCCTTCTATCGGCCAATTTATCATATACTTATTATTAGGAAGCTTCCCATATGTTATCATCATTTCCTTAGACCATACACGATCCGGTTCTTTAGGTGTGATACATACAGGACTGGCGCACGCACAAGCAAATTCATCTTTATTGTATCCTTCAGGACAAGGAATCGTCACATCCTTACCGTAATCTTTCAAGGTTGCAACGTATGTAATATCCTGGACTATATTATTTTTCTCTTCCGGGGCAATATCTTCTTTAGTATCATGACGGCTTTCCATGCCGATATCATATTTCACACCGCACATTTTTGCTATATCACCCAACTCCGTACCATCAATCAAAATTTTAGCAGATACCTTTTTAATCGTATTATCCTTCATCTGAATTTGGGCAATCCAAGAATCATCTTTTCTTTCCAATTTTACCAAAGTAGCATTATGCCATACTTTTAAGTTTTTCTCTACACCAACCATCTCATGGAAAATTTTATTTCCAACTGAAGGTTCAAACAATACTCCACTCACCCAACCAGTTTTTAAAGAATCAAGTCCTCCATAATAATCTGCTAAATGTCCGCGAAACTCACCAAACAAACCAGCCGGCAAATCATAATTTCCATCAACAGCACTTACACCTGCGGAAGTAAGCATTCCCCCCAACCATTCTGTTTCTTCCACTATCAATGTCTCAACTCCCATTCGAGCAGACTGAATACCAGCAGTTACGCCACTGGCACCCCCACCAATAATTAACACATCAACAGAATCATCAGAACGAGAGCATGCCGTAAAACATAAAGCAAACAATAGACACAAACCTAAAAAATAGTTTCTCATACTAAATTCATTTAAGGATACAGACTTTTATTAATAATATCACGGCACAAATATAGCTATATTTATTAAATAAACAATAGATAATAAAATATTTTATTAATAAAATCATTATTGATAGCATAATTAATTAATAGAAGGGGAAATTAGTTCACAAATCATCATATTCCATTTATTATACCCATAATCGATCACCCTTATATTATCCTGTATATAAACTCATTAGATAGCATATATAAAGTATGGCATCCAAGATATTCTAATTTTCAAGGTTCTAAAACCGCAAATTAATAAAAAAATTAATTATCTTTGTATGAATTACCAAATAAGCATAGTTATGAACCAACAATTCTTGAAAGAAATAGAAAAGGGCTCTAAAAGCGCTCTCGTCAAAAAGAGAATTATTACACATTATATATATAATGGCAGTTCTACAATTCCCGATCTTTCAAAAGAGCTGGATTTGAGTGTACCAACCGTCACCAAATTTATTGGCGAAATGTGTGATGACGGATATATTAATGATTATGGAAAATTGGAGACTAGCGGCGGACGTCATCCAAACCTTTATGGACTTAATCCCGAATCCGGTTACTTTTTAGGTGTAGACATTAAAAGATTCGCCGTCAATATCGGCCTGATAAATTTTAAAGGCGATATGGTGGAACTGAAAATGAATATACCTTATAAATTTGAGAACTCAATTGAAGGGATGAATGAGTTATGCAAACATATTCTCAATTTTATAAAGAAACTTACTATTAATAAAGAGAAGATCTTAAATATTAATGTTAATGTATCGGGACGTGTAAATCCTGAATCAGGATATAGCTTCAGCCAGTTTAATTTTGAAGAGAGACCGTTAGCAGATGTATTATCCGAAAAATTAGGATATAAAGTGACTGTTGACAATGATACGCGTGCCATGACCTATGGAGAATATATGCAAGGCTGTGTAAAAGGAGAAAAAGATATCATTTTTGTAAATGTGAGCTGGGGAGTAGGGATTGGAATTATTATTGATGGGAAGATCTATACTGGAAAATCCGGTTTCTCCGGTGAGTTTGGACACATGAGCGCTTATGATAATGAAATAATCTGCCATTGCGGCAAAAAAGGCTGTCTGGAGACGGAAGCTTCCGGTTCAGCACTTCATCGTATTTTATTGGAGCGTATTCAAAGTGGGGAAAGTTCCATACTATCTACGCGAATCACAACCGAGGAAAACCCGATCACTCTTGATGAGATCATTGCCGCTGTGAATAAAGAAGACCTGCTTTGCATTGAAATTGTAGAAGAAATCGGACAGAAACTAGGCAAACAGATTGCCGGGCTAATCAATATCTTCAACCCGGAACTGGTCATTATAGGTGGAACTTTATCTTTAACCGGCGATTATATCACCCAACCCATAAAAACAGCCGTACGCAAGTACTCTCTAAATCTGGTTAATAAAGATTCAGCCATCATCACATCTAAGCTGAAAGACAAAGCCGGCATCGTTGGCGCTTGTATGCTCGCACGCAGCAGAATGTTTGAAAGCTAGTTTTATCTTCTACGTTGGGAGAAAAAGTTATCTATAAAGCGAACGATATAGACTACGGCTACTCCGGCAACCACTAAAACAATAATACGACTCAACATAGATTACATTTTTATATTTCACATCTATTACATACGCAGGATTTCCCTTTTAAAATAAGAATAGGGAATCCTGTAAAAATTAGAACGCTGATTATTAATTAATAATCAGCGTTCTAATTTGAGAGCCGCTAGCCAGACTTGAACTGGCGACCTACGCGTTACGAAGTCCCGTGTAGCGGTTCTATTATTATACTGATTACTAATTCATTAAATACTCTTTTCTAACCTTTTCAAAAAACAATCTACTATACAATTGCTATTTTTAAGGTAGAATTGAAATATTAATAAAACGTTTTATTTTAATAAATATCTAACTGAAATCTTCGATCTGTTGGATATACGTAACATTCTTCATGTTTCAATTCGTCAATTAAATTTTGGATATTTTTTTCAGAATTTGAATATATAATGTAAACTTCTGGATATTTAATGTTTGAAGAACCACCAGTATACTCTAAAAGAAATGCAGCGTAATCTTTATTGGGACGATTGTATGAATATTTATATCTCACTTTCTTATGCGAGGTGAAACTTTCATAGATTTCATATGATTCGTTCAAATAATTATATATCTCATTTAAATGTAGTTTATACTTCTCCTCTAAGCTATTAATAGATTCATCTGTGTATCTAACATATGACATGATAGATTTATATTCTGGTATATATATATCAATCTGGTTATCATATTTATAAAATATATCTCCGTATTTATTTGTTGTTGACTTTTTTACATTTTTGTCAGACATATATTCTTTAATTTTTCCTGAAGGTATATTATAATCTAAAAATGGTGTAGCGATTGCTGTTTTTGTTGGTTTTACTTTAACGTTTAGAGTAGCCGTAGAATTGCCATCTGAAATATAAATATTTGTTTCTCCTACATGATCGCCTGTTATATAAAATCCATCCATCAAAAATAAAACACGTACGATGTATTCGTCTTCAATGCTATAGCTGCAATCACGTATATCACCAGAGGATAACAGAACTTTAATATCTTCTTGGTAGTTTATAACTATATTTTGTTGATTCAATTTAATCGGTTCCTTTTCTATTATAGTTTTATCTTTGCTACATCCAGCTATCACCAGTGCAACCATCATTAAAAAAAAGATATTCTTCATTGTTTTACTTTAATTATTTGGTTTTATATTGTTGTTTTGATTTTCGAATCTCCAGTTGGAGTAGTTGGAGTTAGATTTTAAATAGTCGGTATTATTGACATCTATATAATTGTTAGTAATTCTGAAATCATTTAATAACTGTAGATTTACCATGCTTTCGGGGAGTTTTCCTGTAATGCTATTATTTTCCAATCTTAATATCATAAGGTTTCGTGAATCTCCAATGTTCTCAGGGATTGTTCCACTAATTTTGTTGTCATTCGCATATATAAATTGCATAGTTTTTATTTTAAATATGTTTTCTGGAATAGAAGATGATATTTCGTTGTTATCTATAGACATGTAAACTAGATCTCCTTCTATTGGGTTGCTATTCATACTAAATGATTCAAATTTATTGTGATTCAACTCTATAGAATGTAATTTAGGTAACTGGAAGAAGAACTCTGGAATAGCACCTGAAAAATTATTATGAGAGAGATCGACAATTTTTAATTCTTTACAACTCTTCAAAGATTCAGGTATGGTTCCTGAAAAGTTACAATTTTTAATTGCTATGTGTTGAAGTTTCGTGAGATCGCCAATATTGCTAGGCAATTTTCCACTCATTCTTGTGCCTTCAAAACAGAATTCTCTTAAGTTTTTAAGTGATGTTATACATGACGGTAGCTCTCCTTTTATATAAGCGTCGCCAGAAAGCCAAATACTGCTAACAAATGCATCGTTGATTGCTCTAATTCCATACCATTCACTTATTGGTTTGTCGCTGCACCAGTTTTCATTTTTTGTCCATTCATCGCCATTGAGAGCTTTGTAAAATTTGATAAGAGCAATCCTTTCTTCATAGATAGGTTGAGTGATCTTTAGTGTGTCAGATATAGCATTCTCTTCATCATAAATAACGATGAGAGCTGATTTTACAACTTCATCATTGTTAGGTAATGCATTGATCGTAAGTTCGTTTTCCGATAATGTGTAATATAACCATCTGTCGTTATCTTTTATTCCTTCTACTTTAATCTTGAATTTCCCTGTTGCATTTATAAACATGGTTTGATAAGGACTGCTTGGATTAATTGTCAGTTCGTGCTTATCAAATGTAAGTATTTCGAAAGTGTTTATTTCATCATCGTTTTTATTAGTGTTACATCCAACTATTAAAAGAATGACGATTATTAAGTGTAAAATATATTTTATTATGTGGAGCATTTGGTTTCTTTATTATTCTGCAAAAAATGGATTATATGTATAGTTATGAGTTTTTTTGTTGTTTATTGTTCGAGTGTTGTCTAATATAAATATTATAAATTTATATTTCCCATAGATTTAACTTTGTTAGTTTAATATCTTTGCAAAGTCCTTCTAGCGTTGGATATATAAAACTATGGCTTATTCCTATTTTTCTTAAACTCATAAGAATATGTTTCTTATATGCTGCTTGAATTCTATACTTTGCATAAATATCAGATTCTTCTTCTGTCGGGTTTGCATATATTATGAATACACTATTTTGGTTTTTGTATCTTTCATTTGTTATAATAGGTTTAACTAAAAAATTGGATTCAATAGTATAAGGACTTCTATTATCTACAAAGATCATTCTTGAGGGGAAATATTGATATACACATCCGTCTTTATCATAGTTACTGCATACTGCAAAATATAAAGCAACTAATGGATTATAGCTCCAATCAAGTAATCTCGTGGGTAATCCATGGTGTTGAGCTAAGAATAATAACTCAAACTCATTATTGCACTTATCCACATGAAGAGTATGCATTCTTCTAAATTCAGACATCATGTCTTGCTCAAAATCTTTGGTCCTTTTTAAATCTTTGGGAAAAAGCCTACCAATAGAAGGTATGAGTTTATAATTAATATCGGAATGACCTCTAAAGAAATCAATATCAGGTTTTATATTTCTTTCATCTAATATAGATATGAAATCTTTTACCGAATTTATTGTAAAGTTTTCCATAGTGTTCTATCTCTAGTAATTTTTTATTTTGAGTGTTTTTATATAGAGAGTTTTTCTAATGTTCACTATTAATTGAATATTACCTTCGTCTTGGTCTTTGTAACTCGATCACATTAAAAATCTGTTTTACTTCTGCTAGGTCAATAACTTTATTTGGATACATATCATTCAAAGAATGTATTGTAATTGTATGATTATCTACATTGTGATCTATTATTCTTTTAACAAGTATTCCTTCTTGGTGAACAATGACAAAATCCCATTTTCTAATGTGCAATTTGGAAGTTACCCATAAATGAGATTGTATCTCTCGGCAAAGGAGTCGATCACCTTCTAGGTAACTATCTTCTGTTCCATCATTCATGCTGTCACCTTTTACTTCAAAGGCAACATAATTTCCTTGGGCTTCATGATCTACTATAAAAGGTATAGTAGGTAAAGTTGCCATATATGCAGCATCTTCATAGCCGCATAAATATCCTGCTTGTGCGTATTGGTTCACTAGTGGTACGTGTATTATGTAGTTTTGGTTTATTGGAACTGCTTCGTTTGTATTGTTATTTGCGATAATATCGCTATCATTCGTACTGATAAAGTATTCAGAAACTTTATCCATGCCAAATACTTCTATAATATTATTATATAACTCCTCTGTAAGAGGCTTTTTACCACTTTCTATTTCTGACAAATAGGCTTGTTTGATACCAATTTTTTCACCAAAATCCTTTTGCCTAAGTTTCAGAGACTTCCTTAAACTTGCGATATTAATCTTATTCATAATGTTAAATATTGTCATTATAGCAATATTTTATTGCGATATTTAGCGATATATTGCAATAAGATAGTATATTTGCATCATCAATCATTCAATCACGATACAAAGATAGAAAAAAGGTTGATAGGATAAAATAGTACATACATATTAAAATACACGATTATGAGCACGAATTTTAAAAATCAGATGAAAGAGGTCATGAGCCTTGCTTGGCAAATGGTTAAGAAGAACGGTTTTTCAATGTCAGAAGCTTTGAAAACAGCCTGGACTAATTCGAAGCTGAAAGCTGAAATGAAAAAACGGATCGTAAAGTTCTACTTTCAGAAAATCGATGGTTCTGTACGTGAAGCATACGGTACTCTTTGCGAAAAATACATGCCCACAGTAACCGGTACTGATAAAAGGGCTAAGAACGACACCGTTCAGACTTATTTCGATACAGAAGTAGGTGAGTTCAGATGCTATAAGAAAGCTAACCTTTTAAAAATTGCATGATTATGACACACTACGAATTAGAACAAGGCTTGAATGCCTTATACAAAGACTTGGATAATATTCAGAATATGGATGAAGAAACAGTCCGTAGAGTTTACAATGTGGATTGCAAGGCTGACATCATAGAAGTTATCGAAGAAGAAATTGATACCTATGAAGCCATCCTTTCAGGGCCAGATACAGGTGAAGATAATGATATGGATTATGATGCCCTTTGTCTGATTCAAGGCTTAAGCAGATACGCATAATACACGATTATACAATGCCCGTCCGGTCTCGATACCGGGTACAATCCGTAGAAGGTATGGCGGGCGCAATATATAACGGATTTTTCGTCCGTGCGCATAATGGTAAGCCTTCGGGCACATAGCAGACAGCGAAGTTAATCGGCTACAGGCAGTAACCACCGACACGTTCACAAGGTTCTAAACGAAAGATTCAAGTTGTAAGTATGACTTTTAAATTTTCTTTCAGTAGAAATTCAACGATATATTGCCCGTCCAGTCTCGATTCTGGGTACAACTGTCTAAAAGGTTGGCGGGCACAAATTTTAAATTATACGATTATGTCGCATTATTATTCAAAAGTAGATGCAGATAGTTTATTATCGCTAGTGAATGCATCTGATTGCGTAGAGTATTTCGATACATCTAGTTTGGTTTCTGAAATGGATGAAACAGAAATCCTAAATCAGATAAACGAAGATACCATAATTAGTTATCTCGAAGACAAGGGCTTTAAAGTAGAAAAGGAGGATTAAAATGAAGTTAATCCAGTTTGTTTTATCCATAATTTTAGCTTTGTGTGCTATTGGTATGCTATACGGGGCAATAACGACATCTAGCCCCATGAAATTAATATCTATTATTATAATGGGTATTATATGTATCGGTTCTTTCGCCTTTGTCAGAATAGCCTATACAGAATTACACGAATAAGTTCAAATTAAATAAGTAATGAATATGAGAACAATAAAATTCAGAGGTAAAAACTTATATAATAACGAATGGATATTTGGTGACTTGATTCAGTACGAAAGTGGTGAAATGGCTATTTTCAGCAAGAAACTTTCCCAATATGGATGCGAAGCTACTGAAATGTTTAATAGAAGTAAGGTAGAAACTACAACTGTGGGACAATTCACAGGCTTATTCGACAAAAACGGCAACGAAATCTATGAAGGGGATATAATCAGCGTAAACGGTAAATACCCCAAATTGGTGAGATATATAGATGATTATGCTTGTTTTTGTTTAGCCAACATAAAAGACCTGGACGAAAAAATGGACACAGGTTATTGGCATCAAGTATCTCCCGGTTGGTGGAATTCATCAAAACGAATAATTAAAGTACTTGGTAATATTCATGATAATCCCGAATTAATTGACTAATAACAGAATAAGAAATGAATAAAATTAAAAAAGAATATTTGGTCAATGTAGATATGCGTTGGTCGATAGACTACGAAGTAAAAGCCTGTTCAGAGACAGAAGCAAAACGCCTCGCATGGGAGAAATTCAAAAAGAATCTTCCTAAGAAATGTTTCGAGATCTTGGCAGATAAAAAATAATCTTCAATATAAATTAGATAAAATGAACTATGAGGTAGAAGAGGTACATATAAGTACAATTCAAGCCGGAGACACTATTTTACATACAGACGGACTGATAAGAACAGTTGGCAATGTGAATATCCGACACAGCTCCTTTAAGGGTATTACTCTTTTTGGTGATTCTTATCACCTAGGAAATGCTCTTGTCAAACGTTTAAGAATAATAACCGTTAAATAAGAATAGAAATGAATGAAGCATTAGAACTGCAAATTAAGCGGTTAGAGTTTTGTCGTGACTGTATCGTACTTGATTACGATGCCGGGAGAGAAGAATACAATCGCCTTGAAAGGATGATTGAAGAATTGAAACAACTAAAATCCAAACAGACATCCGCAAAAAGGTAGACCGATAATCTGGCATAAGGTTCCTGCAATAAGTCAGTACTGTGAGTAAGGGAAACCAGCCGGGCGGATTCTGAAAAATATAGTAGTTTTTATCGTGTTTTATTTTGTGTTTGTGTTGTACTGGTGCGCGGTCTGTGAAGATAGTGCACCTTTTTTATTTGAAGGAATGGCGGAATTGGCAGACACGATAAAGCTTGGCATTCCCGGTTCGAGTCCGGGTTCCTTCACAAAGTTTATTTTATGTTTAACCAATGATGCCGACGAAAAGGACGTCGTAGGGTTTAAGCCCCTGTATTTATTTGATTTTTAAATGTTCTGCATCTATCCCGGTGTCCGTTGATTCGGTATCCGGGAACAAAGTAGCTCGTGAGAGTGAACAGAAGTTTTATTCGTAATTATAGTTTTTACCTCAAGTTCACATCATAGCGTTGGTGTGGCAAATATGGATAAGTGGCGGAATTGGAAAACGCACGGAACGTATGCCGGGACTCTCGCTCATTGGCAGTAAAGCCCATCCCCGTTCGAATCGGGGCTTATCCACAATCACTAATTTAAAAAACAGCTTATGGAAAAAGTAAGTAGCAAAGAAAAAATGAAAACCATGAAGAAAGGGGCAACAATCAAATTGCCAATATCTTCGTTAGAGACAATTCGTAACAATGTATCCCTTTTGAACGCCAAACATTACAGCGAAGGCAAGAAATGGAAGTCTGAATCATTCAAAGAAAAAGGTATTGTTATAGTTACCAGAACTGCGTAACCAATCAACTTACACGATTATGGAAAGAGTATTAACAGAACTTACACCTGAATGTGAGGTTACAGCACGAATGTACGCACAGGGGTATGAGAAGAAGGAGATAGCTTCGATGAAATGCAGGGCGTTGAGTACGATAAATAACCAACTGCAAGAGGCTTTCAGAATTCTTCGAATTAGAAACGGAAGAGAGCTGGCGACAATGTTTTATGAACGAATGACAGGAATGAAATTTACTATGGACTTCTCTCCTATTGCTCGTTCTGCAGTTGCTTGCTGCTTTTTATGCCTTTTTTCTTTTTCACTTTATCACGAACAGAGTGATATGAGAAGGGCAAGAAGAACAAGAGTTGAAACTATTGAAAGAGTAAGGAGGTCAGAATGAATGCAGAGGCAAAACTAAATACTCTCTATCGAATAGGTAGCAGAGTTTCTCTCAATAAAGAGCAGGCCAAAGAGTTTGTAGGCGGTCGCTATAGACTTGAAAAGCTGATAGCAGAAAAGAAAATACGGGCAGAAAAGACCGGAACCACGAAAATGTCTCCTTATGCAATCAATGCTTGTGATGTGCTTCTTTACGCTATTGATTCTAAAGAACAAAGAATATAATTAACCCTTTAAATTTTACGATTATGAGTCTTATCAAAAAAAGTAATGAATTAGTAATCCCTACCACAGTAAAAATGATGATTTACGGTCAAGCCGGTATGGGAAAGAGTACGGTAGCATTGAGTGCTCCGAAACCTTTGTTATTGGATTTCGATAACGGGGTGAAACGTATGAATATGGTACATTTGGAAAACATAGACACAGTACAAGTCACTTCTTGGAGTGATGTTCAACAAGTCTTGCAAGAAGATTTGTCAGCTTATCAGACAATCGTTGTTGATACTATCGGTAAGATGATGGACTTTATCATTACTTATAAATGTGGTAGCCGCCAACCGTCTATCAGAGATTGGAGTGGTATCAATGCGGAATTTTCTTGGATGACAAGAACACTCTCAAGTCTGAATAAACATATCATTTTTGTCGCCCACCGTGATACGAGAAAAGAAGGTGATGATACGGTGTTCATTCCTGCCTTACGTGAGAAGTCCTACAACTCCATCGTTACTGAACTGGATTTGCTCGGTTATCTTGAAATGAAAAGCGAAAGAGGCGTTCAAAGACGCACTATAACTTTTGACCCGACTTCAAGAAATGACGGTAAGAATACTTGCAATCTACCTTCTGTAATGGAGGTGCCTACTATCGTCGATAAGAGCGGTAATCCGACCGCAAAGAACGACTTTATCACCACTAAGATAATCAATTCATATTTAAGTATGCTGGCGGCTAAGAAGGAAGCGCAGGAAAAGTATGACAAGGTGATAGAAGAAATAAAAGAAAGCATTGAATTTATCACCGATGCCAACTCCGCTAATGAGTTCGCTTCACATATCAATGAGTTTGAACACGTTGGTAGTTCTCTAATGAAAGCGAGAAGCCTGTTTGCAGCCAAAGTAAACTCTTTGGGATTGGTATTTGACAAAGAAACTAAAACCTATTCAGATGCAGCTTAAGTACCGCTTTTATGCTACAATTCTTGATGCCTTTTGGGGTTATCTGAATAGTGATGTAATTTGGGATAAGTATTGGGGATGGAGTGAAAATCCTCCCTATACTCCCGAAGAATTTCACGAACAGCAGTTTCAAGAACTGATAGACCGTATCAATCGAAAGCCTTTTGATAACGAGAAAGCGGACAGGGGTACTTGCTTCAATGAATTGGTAGATGCCTTGATAGAGAATAGAAAGCCAAAAGATATAATTGTAGAGAGGACAGCAGATGATTTGTCTTATCAGGCTACTTACAACAACAGGGTATTTACTTTTCCTATCTCTATCTGCCGCGAGTTTGCCAACTACTTCAAAGGTGCTCTAACTCAGCAACGAGTAGAAGCAATCCTTCCTACCACATTCGGCAATGTATTGGTTTATGGCTTCATTGATGAACTGATGCCTACCACCGTTCACGACATCAAGACAACAGGTAGCTACAGCGTTGGTAAGTTCAAAAGTCACTTTCAACACCTCGTTTACCCGTATGCTTTGATTCAAAATGGCAATGATATACGAACATTCGAGTATAATATACTTGAATTTAGTAAGGCGGGCTACCCGGTAGATACTTATACTGAAACCTATGTTTTTGTTCCCGAACGTGATATACCAATTCTCACTAATCATTGTGAAGAGTTTATTCGGTTCTTGGAGGAAAACAGGGAGCTTATTACTGATACTAAAATTTTTGGCTTAGATGATCTTCAACCTGAGTAACCCCTACGAAGTAGATAAGTATAAAGAGTATGTAAACAAGCTATTCAAAGACCGCGCGGTTGTGGAGGTTAAAAAGCGACTTCCCAACCGCACATTAGCGCAAAATAGCTATTTACATCTGATACTTAGTTTTTTTGCCTGTGAACTTGGCTGCAGTCTCGATGAGGTTAAGCTTGACTACTTCAAAAAGACCTGTAATCGTGATTTATTCGAACGAAAGAAAATCAATAAGCAGGGAAATGAAATCACTTATATGCGTAGTAGTTCAGAACTTACCACTGGCGAGATGACAACAGCCATAGAGAGATTCAGAAACTATTCTGTTGCTCAAGCTGGTATTTATCTGCCGGCTCCCAATGAAAATCAGTTTCTAATCCATATCCAACAAGAAATTGAACGTAACAAAGAATTTATTTAATTATGAATATAACAAGAACCATATCTGAACAAGTTGCCGAAAAGATGGTAGCCCCGATAGTTGCTAAGATAAAGTCACTATCAGATGAAAGACAAATAATATCAGAGGAAGCGATTCAGAACTCTCTACCTAAAGATTTGAAAGATTGTTTTAAAAAGCACAGAAGTTGCTTTCAGAAATCATCCTGCGCAACCCTCTACTCCGGTAAACATGAAATTAGGATTGAGAAGCTATCATATTTTCCTGCTTCATCATCTTGGTATCCGCATATCGAAGTTGGTAGTCAAGTCATTGAACATCTTGATAAACTGCGGATAAAGATTGATAAACTAAACGATGAAAAAGAAAAGACTTACAATTCAATTGTATCAGCCCTTCTTTCTTTGAGGACATTTAAAAGAGCAAAAGAACAATTTCCTGATGCTTATGAGTATTTGAAAGAATACGAAGAACCAGGCAAAACAGCGGTGTCTTTACCTATTGAAGATATTCTCTCAACAATCAATAAATATAAGCCATGATAGAAACCAAGAAAAATGAGGAACGCTATATAACATCCGATCCTCACAAGATGCTCAATATGTATCTTGCAAAACGTGTCCTAAAAACGTGGACTGAAGACTTTGTAGACGAAGATACGGGACAAGTCGTATCAATCGAACGAAACGAAGTCTTATTTGAGCGTGGCGATTTAATCGACCAAGATCGATTGGCACAAATTCGCTTTAGTATGGAAGCTGATGGAATCAAAGAGGTAGAGGTGAGCAATCAGAAACGTATCGCCCAAGAACAGCCAAGTACTTACCTTCATCCATATATCGCACAGGCTAAAATCAAAGATAAGAAGCATAAGTTTCTATTCTACGCCAGTACGCTTGATACAGCCTTGCTTATCCTCAAAGACTACATAGAACTCAATTACTCTTTCGGCTTTACTATTGTCATGGTGAAAGAGTTCGATACTTGTATCATCCTTACTGACACTTTGAAAGAACGTAAGATTGATACTTTACCTCTTGATTGGGAAGAAAAAAACTTGAATGTAGAAGGTGACAATGAAGAAGATGAAAAGCCGGATGAAAAGAAGTTCTACCAAATTGAATCGAGAATAGTCTTCGGTAGTGGTGGTAGTGAATCAACCTATACGTTTGTGGTCCACACTTTCAACGTTGACCGTGCAATGATGATTATCACCGACTACCTAAAGAAAAAGCAATACGAAAGAGAAGAGGAAGCGAGAAAGGCCGGGCGTGAGTATGACAAAGAAGAAGTTCACGCTATGGTTGAATCTGCTAAACCTATTCCAGTTGGTAGATATATTCCGATGGAGTTCTCAATGGCTTACATTGAGACTAAAGAATAAGCCCGTGAGGGTGTATATTTTGTTTTTCATAGTATTATTTAAAGTTAGGACAAGTCCTGTATCAAGCGTGGTACAGGCAAAATTGGATAAGTGGCGGAATTGGTTAGACGCTAAAGTGATATGTTTATAGGTAGGTTGCACCCAAGCTAAGTGCATAAAAGTAACGGGCATAGCTATTTTAAATGTAATAGCAAAAATAACTCCTATCGTCCAGGTTCGAGTCCTGGCTTATCCACAAACTTGTGTGAGAAAGGGGACACGAAAGCATTCAGTTGCAAATGAATGTTTCTGTTGTGCGCAGACAGATAGTGTCCCCGACGTAATAAAGTGAGCAGCACTGTTCAACTGCATAGACTAAATTGTATGTAATGCCCCGGAGAATACGCTTCGGGGCTTTTAATTGGAAAATTATGGATGAAATTATAGCAGCTAAGATTTGCCCCTATTGCGGTAAGCCTACTGAATACGTGGATAGTTCCATAATCTACGGACGTTCCTACGGCATGATTTATCTGTGTCGTGATTGTAGAGCTTACGTTGGTGTACATAAGGGTACGAACCAAGCATTAGGACGTTTAGCAAATGCGGAATTGAGAGAAGCAAAGAAAGAAGCTCACTTCTATTTTGACCAGATTGCCAAAACAGACCTAATCAATAAGATTTGGAAGAAACACATTCCCAATACCTCGAACAGAAACAAAGCTTACTTATGGCTATCTAACCAACTGAATATACCCCGTGAAGTTTGCCATATAGGAATGTTCGATGTGGATGATTGTAAGCGAGTTATTGAACTATGTAAACCAATAGTAGAATGCCATATTACATAAAACGAACCAAGGCTAAGAAGAAAGACAAGCCTTTACCTCTGTTTGATAAAGCAGGGGTAACAGTAAAGAAGAAGCCGAATTTGAAAGCTAAACTTGATAAGGAGTTCTCTCTCTTTATCCGGCTTCGTGATTGTATGCCGAACGGATATTTTCGCTGTATCAGTTGCGGACAGATAAAACCGTTTGAGCAAGCCGATTGCGGGCACTACTTCAGTCGCACGCATTTGGCGACACGGTTTGATGAGAATAACTGCCATGCCGAATGCCGTCACTGCAATAGGTTCAAAGCTGATCATCTGGAAGGATATCGGGTGAATCTGATAGCCAAAATTGGACAACAGAAATTCGACTTGCTGAAAGTGAAAGCTGCCGGTACTTCTAAGAAGTCTGATTTTGATTATGAGCAGCTTATCAAGTATTACAAAGCACTTAATAAGAAACTACGAAAGGAGAAAGGAATATGAAATCCACTATCATTGAAGGAGTTGAGTATAAACTCACACCGATAAAAAAAGAAAATAAGACAGTAGCTTTATTTATCCTCACTATGCCCAAAAACAATTCATGGAATGGTAAATGGACTGGAGAAGGAAATTTATATGCCTATTCGCAGGTTGCATTTAGACGTGGAAAGCCAATCTATTCAAATCTAAAAGAAGGAAACTTCTATTATGATTTTGGCGATGGATGGGTAGCAAATGTGGAAGTCAGATATGTTACACCAAGCGAATCTAAAAAAATAATGCGGAAATCTAAAGGTTTCTGTGGATATACTTGGATGTGCGATGAGATAATGAAACTCGGAAGAATCAGAACCGTTACAGAAAGAAGAGCAGACAATGTACAAACTACGTGATTATCAACAGAAAGCATCTGATTCAGCCGTTTCTTTCTTCAGCAACAAGGCAAAGAAAACTAACGCCATCATGGTATTGCCTACAGGATCGGGAAAGTCGCTTATCATTGCGGATATAGCTGCAAGACTTGAGGGCCATACTTTAGTATTCCAGCCGAGTAAGGAAATACTCGAGCAAAATTTCAAAAAACTATGTTCATACGGCATTCTCGACTGTAGCATCTATTCTGCTTCCTTCAACTCAAAGGAGATAAACCGAATAACATTTGCTACCATCGGTTCTGTGAAAGCTCATCCCGAACTCTTTACTCACTTCAAAAACATCATTGTGGATGAATGTCATTTGGTAAACCCCAAAGAAGGAATGTATAAGGATTTCTTCGATGCGGTGAAGTGTAAGGTTCTTGGGCTGACAGCTACGCCTTATCGGTTATCATCCAGTCGTAATTTCGGTTCTATGCTGAAATTCATCACCCGGACAAAGTCTCATGTTTTTTCAGAGGTCATTTTCCATGTACAGGTATCAACCCTATTAGATATGGGCTACTTGGCGAAGCTAAACTATTATCCAATGAATCCTTCAGGATGGAATGAACTTAACCTGAAAGTAAATACCACCGGTGCCGACTATACCGATAAATCAGTTCAACGAGAATATGAACGGATAGACTTCTATGGTTATCTCGTTCATATCGTTCAAAGGCTGATAACCCCCAAAGCAGGTGGTAAGAGAAAAGGCATTTTAGTATTTACTCGGTTCTTGAAAGAAGCCGAACGGCTTACGATGTCAATACCAGGATGTGCAATTGTTTCGGGTGACACTCCAATGGCTACCCGTGAAATGATACTTAATAAATTCAAATCAGGCGAAATTCCGGTAGTTGCTAATGTTGGAGTACTTACTACGGGTTTTGATTATCCAGAGCTTGATACAATCGTTATGGCACGTCCTACGATGTCACTTGCTATGTGGTATCAGATAGTCGGTCGGGCTATTCGCCCCCACCCTTCTAAAGAATGTGGCTGGATCGTAGATTTATGTGGGAACATCAAACGTTTTGGCGAAGTCTCTGATTTACGGTTGTTTGATAGCGGTAATGGTAAATGGGTAGTTTGCTCTAAAGGAAGACAATTAACAAACGTGAGATTTTAATCGAATGGAAAACGATAAAGGATTTATAAAACTAAGCCGCAGGTTCTTCTCGAATATAATGTGGAATGAAGCCCGGACATTTAGCAGTTGCGAAGCGTGGTTAGATTTAATACAATCTGCACGATTTGATGCAACGCCCCGAAAGGAGTGTATCGGAGGTCGAGAGGTGGTCTATAATCGTGGGCAATACCCAGCATCCATCAGATTTTTAGCAAAACGTTGGCAATGGTCAGAAAAGAAAGTCCGTTCTTTTTTGGAGCATCTACGGAAAGAAGGTATGATAACTTCTGAATGTACACAAGGTATCAATATCATAACATTGTGCAAATATGACGAATATAACGATGCCGGCACAACAAAGGACACAAACAAGGGCACAGATATTGACATGGAAATCAATAGTTTAAAAGAAGAATGGGCACAATTAAGGGCACAACTTGCGGCACAGCCTACGAATAATCACCCGCCACAATCTGAATTTTCACAAAAATTAGGGCACACGGAGGGCACAAATACAAAGAAAGATAAAGAAAGAGAGTATATAGATATATCTCTTAATAATCAAAAGAAAGAAAATACTCCTAACGGAGTATCAAAGAAAGACAAGCTTTCTTCGCCCTCCCTTTCTGAAAAGGTTGATTACAACGGATTGATGGAATACTATAACTCTACATTCAAGAACAAACTTCAGCAGATAAAGTCAATGACCGAGGCTAGAAAGAAAGCCGTTAAAGCCCGGATATCCCAATATGGCAAAGAATCCATCAGAACAGCTTTTAATCTTGTTCTTCAGAGTCCCTTTCTTCTTGGAGGAAATGACCGCAATTGGAAATGTGATTTTGATTGGATATTTAAACAAGCAAATTATACTAAAATTTTAGAAGGTAATTACAATGGAAAACGAACTGATACTGCTGCCACAAGAAGAGAGTCGGTTGGTCGCCTTAAAAACCTCGCCGGAGCAATACTGCAAGATGCTTCGCCCCAAAACGATTGAAGATGTATTTTTAAGTTCAGAACCAGCAATAGGAACAATTACAAGGATACTTGGGGAAACAAAGTCAAGAGCCGCCGTTGTTCTTTTGCTTGCCGATGCTTTGGAATTTTTCAATGCTACTGAAACTATGTCTGATATTCAAGTAGCTATGACCGTTGATTTGATTATGGAGGAATATCCATACCTCAAAACGGACGACTTGAAACTCTGTTTCAAAAATGCCATGAAGATGAAATACGGACGAATATACAATCGTATTGATGGGCAGGTGATTATGAGTTGGCTTCGTGAGTATAATAAGGAACGATGTGCTGCTGCCGACACCCAGTCTTGGAATGAGCATAAATCACATATAGCGGATGAGTTAAAGCCTATGTCCGGCATGTTCTATGAAGAGTATAGAACAGAACTTGAAAAGCGTGCAGCATCTGGGGATGAATCTGCTATCAATGCTTTGCGTATATCTAATAGTCTAATGGATGAGCTATCCAAAAGAAAGTTTGAAAAGCAGAAAATGCAATTAGAAGAGTTTTATAATAAGCAAGAATCATGAAAGTAACTATCTATTGGATAACAAAGCATCTTGATCCTAAAGACATCCCTAGAATCAAAAAGAAAATCAGGGATAAGTTTAATATCCCGGACTATACTACCGTAAACGGTGAAACTCCTTGCGATATCAAGGAAGAAGATATTGAACTCCTTAGAGAGACAGAAAATCGTGGATTTATCCAAATAAGAAATAAATAAAATCATGTTAATAGGAACAACAAATCTCAATACGACTCTCAACTTAACCTATGTGTTGACAGATGTCGTAGAAACCCTTCTCTATGATTTGAGAAGCGAAATGGGAAAGCAAGGTTATGAGCTACGCCACGATGCAAAACGCAATTTCAACACAGCAATAGCCGCGATCCGTAAATTGAAACAAGATGTGGATAAATCCCAGCTATCCACACAGGAAAACTTCGGAAACGACTCCGATTGCCTTTTGGCTTTCATCCGGCTGTTGGTAGACCGCTGCGGTGACGATGACAAGAAGATGTTCGCATTTTATAATTACATCAAACGTCACCCTTCACAACTTGAACTCGATCTATCAGATGAAAAAAGTACATTCGCTCATATTTTCGAAAGTAATAAGAAGCCGGATTAGTCATGAGAATACTTCAAACATCCTCCTTCTCCTAGGAGTAAACATCTTATTTTACCTGGTGGTTTATGCGATAGCGGCCCACCTGATGGATAATATTAATTAAATCAAGATTAGTAAGATATGAAAGAAGTCGAACTATATAATGACCATTTCCAGAACTACAAAGTTTATGGAATCCCTAAAGCTCAACTAATTATAGCCGATGTCCCTTACAATTTGGGAAATAATGCTTATGCCTCTAATCCCTCATGGTATGTGAATGGTGATAATAAGAACGGAGAAAGTGATAAGGCGGGCAAACAATTCTTTGATACCGATAAAGACTTTCGCCCGGCAGAGTTTATGCACTTCTGTAGCCAAATGCTTATAAAAGAACCTAAGACTAAAAAAAGTGCACCATGTATGATAATCTTTTGTGAATTTGAAGACCAGTTCCGATATATCGAACTTGGTAAGAGATACGGTTTGGGTAAATACATAAATCTTGTATTTAGAAAAAAATTTTCATCGCAGGTTTTAAAAGCAAACATGAAAGTGGTTGGTAACTGCGAATATGGTCTTTTGTTGTATCGTGACAAGCTTCCAAAGTTTAACAACGACGGACGGATGATATTCAATTGCTTTGATTGGGTACAGGATAATGAAACACCGAAGGTTCACAATACCCAAAAGCCAGTACCATTACTTCGTAGGTTAATAGAGATATTCACTGATAAAGGTGATGTCGTTATTGATCCATGTGCCGGCAGTGGTTCTACTTTATTAGCTGCCGCCCAACTAGGACGCAGAGCATACGGATTCGAAATAAAGAAAAAGTTCTTCGCTGATGCGAATAAATTTGTATTGTCGCAAGTGCAGCAAGCACTATTTCAATAATTCAAGATAAATATGAGTAAAATAGATTTGAACGCCCTCCGTGATAGGGCATATAAAACCGCTTGTGAACACGGCTTTCACGATCAGGAATTGAGTAACGAGCACTGTCTTTGTCTTGTTATATCCGAACTCATGGAAGCTGTGGAAGCTGATAGAAAAGGTAAACGAGCCAATGTTGATCGGTATAATAAGAAGATTGCTAACAGCCGCATTTGTCAAGGGTTAGACCCAGACATTCCCAAAGAGCGTGGTTACGAAGTCGCATACAATGAAACTATAAAAGGCTCAATTGAGGAAGAGTTAGCCGATGCTGTAATCCGCTTGCTTGACCTTGCAGGACTTCGAGGAATAAGCCTTGAACTTGCCAACGGAGATATTGATGACTGTATTGAAGATATGGCAGAAGCCTGTAAAGACGAAACTTTCACCGAATCAATCTATTCCATCTCTACACTTCCTGTTAGGTATGACGGAATATTTGATTTTCCTACAGCCGTGAATGATATGATACTATCAATATTCGGGCTTGCCAAGCACTTAGATATAGACCTGTTTTGGCACATCGAACAGAAAATGAAGTATAACGAACTCCGTGAGAAGATGCACGGAAAGAAATATTAGCTATCAAATCAAAATAGCAAACTGTTAAAAGACCAAGTTTTTTAATGAATAAGACCAAGTAATGACCTTGCAAGTTCTTGAAGAATTATCAAGGATTTGCGAAAAACAGAAGAATAACTATTCTACTTATTGTGCCCCGGAGCATAATATCTCGCAGACTTACTGCCTGTCACTTTCTTTATTTGTCCTGGAGGAATTGTTTTATCCTTATGCGGGTGAACCCTCACCGACATACATGAAGCAATGTTAAGGCATAATGATATGCAGAATAACGTAAGTAGTAATTTGGTTCTCATATAATCTATTTTTTAATTAAACAAGTAGCAACAAAAAAAAGTTTGGAACAATGAAAGCAATAACAATAAAGCAACCGTGGGCCTCATTGATCGTTCACGGTATCAAGGATATTGAGAACCGGAGTTGGTGAACAAATTTCCGTGGACGTGTCCTTATTCATTCAAGCGCAAAGAGTGATATTGCCAAGTTTGGCTGCTTACAGCCAAATCAAAGACTAAAGATTCTTAATACGCCTATGAGCCGTATAGGTTTCAACGATCTTCCTTTTGGCTCCATCATCGGTAGTGTGGAGATCGTAGACTGCGTGCAAAACCATACATCCATTTGGGCGGATAAAGGTGTATATAATTGGGTATTGGCTAATCCTATCTTATTCCCTGAACCAATACCGGCTAAAGGTAAACTATCCCTTTGGGAATATGATAAGATTCAGGAACCCGTGTCAGATGGCGACCACAATGTTTGCATATGTCGTATATGCGTTGATGAAAAAGTGCAGGTGATGAGTATGGGAAAATATTGCGTATGTAAATATTGCGGTGGACGTTGGTACAAGTAAATTCAAATTGATATGGAAATGAAACAAAGCCGAATGTGTACAGTAAGTCACGGAAATTGCTCAAGAAGTTCGAACCTTCGGGGAGGTGGTTTAAAAGCTATCTTGCTATGCAGCACCTCTTCCGCTTTGTTTTTATAAAGATTAAAACAAACAGATATATGAGTAAAGATATGAAAGAAGCTGCAAAACAATATGCAGAAATAGAAATGAAAAAGGTGCTGAATGTTCGTGCAACGGCAGAACGTTCTTTTATCACTGGTGCAAAATGGGCAGAAAAGAATAAAGCAACTTCTAAAGCTATGTGCCTTAGAGATAAACTGAAGGAATGCAGCTTGTGCCACGAATGTGATGTGAGTGTATTGAATCCAAGTTATTAACGTAAAACAGGAATAGGAGGAATAAAATGAATCGTACAATAAAATTCAGAGGGAAGTCTGCCGATAACAGGAAATGGATCACCGGGTACTATTATCATGAGTGTGGTAATACATACATTGTAGAAGACAGGCAGTCATTATCGGAGACAAGCCGAAATGTTCCCTATGTAGTCATTCCCGAAACCGTAGGTCAGTTCACTGGATTATTCGACAAGAACGGAAAAGAAATCTATGAAGGGGATATACTCAACAACGGGCAGTGCAATTACTTTGTGTGTTGGAATAGTGAACGGGGCGCTTGGTGGCTAAAGAACAAAGACCTTATATACACTACACCTCTTGGATTTTTATCAATAGAACTATTTGTTGTCGGTAACATCCACGATAACCCCGAATTACTGAAAGGAGGTAAAGAATGACCAAAGCAGATTTTTTATGCGTACTTTACTCAAACTTTATAAATTAGATGCGTGAAAATACAGACAGAATCATTAACTTTGTGGAAACTTTGTCACAGACAATATCATTTGAAATACAGATTTACAGTTAGAGATGATAAATTTTATATTAAATAAAAGGCCTCTGTCCTATAATTCGGCAGATCCTGCTAAAAAAAAGAGATATAAAGCCGAACTTGTAAGTTCATGTCAAAGGAAGTACAAACGAAAATTAAAACCTTATACTTCAGAACATTTATATGGCTTAGTCTATTATTTCTTCAGAGAAAACTTATCTTTAGATGCGGATAATCTTAGTAAGCCTGTGTGGGATTCTTTAAATGGCGTTTTATACGGCGACGATAGTCAGATAATTACTCGATCAATAATAGCAATAGATTTGAATCAATATGATGTAAATCTTATTGATTTTAGTGGATTAGATGGAGAAACTATTGTAGATATAGTAAATTCTGTATTTACGGAAAAGCATACACTTTACATTGAGTGTGGATTAGTTAATAATAATATGTGGATTTTTAATTTAGAGGAAAATGCAAATAGATTATAAGTATATTGAGAAGTATTACCATAGAATGGCTGAGGATCAAATTACCGATCAATACAAAAAAATGGGATATACAGTTAAAAGAGAGGTGCCTTTAGGTAGATTTAGGGCTGATTTAGTCATTGAAAATGAATCAGAAAAAATAGTTATTGAAATTAAAACTCGAAAATTGAGATCTGAAGTTAAAACTCGTCTGAAGGATATTGCTGACTATGTCAAGTCTTTAGGTGATTACAAATTTCGTATAGCTATTGCAATACCTCCTAAAAATAAGCAAATAACGGTTGACGGTATTGAAGATGCCTTGCTGGATGCAATGAATTATTCTATTCCTGATAATATTGATATTTTAGCAACACACTCTCGAATAGAAGAAGTTCACGATGTTGATATACATACCCTGTGCATAAATGGACAAGAAGTAAATTGCATTGGTGAAGGTGTTCTGGATGTTATGTTGCAGTATGGGTCTGATGGCGATCAAGCCAGAGGGGATGGGTTAGAAACAACAGAATCTTTTTCTTTTAAATTTGATGTGAATCTTGAATTAGAAAAAAACAAGATTCGTAATGTTGATATAATTAATATAGATGTTGACACTTCAGAATTTTAACCACCCAACACATCAACCTTAAAATTCTCTTTGCCCAGTACATATACCAAATCCCTGCCCTTGGCTGTCAGTTGACCGCTGAGGGCGATTTGTATATTCTAGGAGCCTCGACCGCCGGGCATCATCCCATGCAGTTTTGATACTGAGGCAATCACTTCAGGATACAAGTATTAGAATTATCGTCACCATCGCATACGTTAATCTAAGCAAGCTCACCCTTGTAAGTTTCAGTGCATTCTTTTGAGCTTTCTTGTTAACGAGTACCGTCTAGCTACCGCTGCAATTATCACCCGGCATTGAATCTAACGGTTCGATGCCTTTTTTATTTACCCTGTCCTCACTTGCTAACTCAGGTTGGTTAGGCGGGGACTTAATTTATAAATAACAATGGAAATAGATACTTACCTATACGCTGAATCTATGAAAGCAGCGTTGAAAGTGAAATTCCTTGCAAACAGCGAGGAAATAAAACTGTATGCTGTATCTCTTTATAATGCTTCAATATGGAGCAGAGAAGTAGACAAAAAAAATAAAGCCATTCTCAAAAGGAATAGGGCTTTAAAATAGAAAGGGAGAATCTGCCAGCACGACCAAGCATTGATTCTCCCAAATCTTACACGATTATGATGCAAATATACTATTTACTTTTAAAATAATCGTGTTATGGAACTGAATTTTGATAGAATTATTCGCTTAAAAAAGATTAGAATCAAGAAATCAGAACTTTCCGAAGAAGAGAATGCAATATCTACGCCTATTCTATCTGATAAAAGCCTTATTTATGAAATCTATAAGATATTCGCTGAGATACTCAACGAAAGAGATTGTCCCCCATGCCTCGAAAATGTCACCCAAAGAAAGAAGTTCATCTTTATTATTCTATACTTGTTTTCACCCAGTACACTTGCCGGTGGAAAGACTGTTTATGGGATAAGAGGGGAAATTGCAAAGGTTGTTGGCATTCAATCTGAAAGTACAATTTCCAACAACTGCGAAGATGTTGTGTTTCTGTATCAAAATTACGGTGATTTTAGCGAGGATATAGACTATCTTTACACAGAAATTATAAATCGTTTGAAATTCAAAGGGCTAATCAATTAATGTGCCGGAGCACTTAACTCCGGCATACTTTGTTTACCAATACCTTAACCAAAATTCATTAAAGATGTCACTTTGAGTATCCGGAGCCCCATTATCTTGAAGTTCGGTTAATGGGATAAGTTCGAAATCATGCAATTGACATATCTCTCTAATAGGTTTCAGGTATTTCTCTTCTTCATGACATGTTATCAACCAGTAGTGCTTAATAACATCTTCATCGTTAGCATAGTCTCTATTAAATTTTTTCTTATATACTTCTAGTTGACACCTAGAAGCTCCATCTTCGTCTGTTGCATTATGAATAGGAGAATACGCCTTATTTTCTATTAATATGGCATGTTTCTCCTTTTGCTCATTGATAGTTAAAACTACATTAACCCATAAATCTATATTATAGCATTGCTTTTCAACCTTGACAGATTCTATATTAGTCAAATTATCAATATTTCTATGAAGTAATTTTCCCAAAATGGCACGCGAGTATTCATATAGTAGAGAATCTGCTGTACTGCATGAATTTTGGGCCATTCTTAGCGTCCATGATATAACGTAATCCATAATGGTTTCCAGCTTCCCATCTTTGTCAATCGTGTCATCACGCATAAATTTTGAGATTTTACTTTCCATATATTATTCTCCTTTCTCTATTTTTATTTTCTTTCCGCAATGAGGACAGGTGATAGTGTTATCAGCTTTTTCTTCTCCTATTAATTCTGTTATAGATACATTCAAAGCATCAGCAATCTTTAGAATATTATCCAGTGATGGCGAAGATTTGCCGGTTACGATATTACTAACAGCCACCTTTGAAATGCCTACTTGTTCTGCAAGCCATGCAGAAGTAACACCTCTCTCATTCATTGTTTCTTTTATTTTCAATTCCATAAACTATACTTTATTTTGATTACTCTACAAAGTAATGCAAACTTTATCAAACAACCTAATATCAATAAAGTCTAATTTATTAAATATTCTTAATCAATAAATAAAGCTTTATCAAATATGTTGTGTTTAATAAAGTTTGCTTTATCTTTGCATCATCAAAAACGAAGTAATAACAATTAAAATATAAAGATTATGGCAACAAAAATGAGCGATAAGGTAAAAAGTGAATTGATTACTAGAATCATGGTTGAAATGAAATCAGCCGCTTTATCGCAAAACAAGCCTTTTGATGAAGGTGTTTTCTTTGACCTCATATTTATGAGCGATAAAGAGCTATTGAAAGTTTCAAAACTTTGCGGTATTAAATAATAGTATTAACCAGCAGGGCGAAAGCCCTGTGTAACACATACGATTATGTTGACAATAGAATCAAAGAAACAGAGTAATACTTACGTAGTGTATGATTGCAACGGTAAAGACACAGGTGTACATTACGAAGCAAGCAACAAGGTAGAAGCAATGAAATTGTTTAAAGCCGATACAATCAACTATAAGAAGTACGGTTATTACGGCAAGCTCGCAAGATGGTACAACGGTGGCGTATACGGCTCAACCGGTATAATTTATTAAGTCTTAATCCGGTAGCCTTCGGGCTACCACAATACACACGCTTATGGCAACATCAGTAATTAAACAAAGAACAATAGAAAAGTTCATCATATCAGAATTTGTACAAGGCAACTTAAATACAAAAGAGCAAGTAAGCTGTATGCTTCTTCTGATCCAAAAGAAGTTGGATATGTCAGTAGAACAAGCAAGTAACTTTATGAGAAATGCAATTGGTATTAACGCTTAAATATACGATTATGACAAAACAAGAACTTGAAAACAACATGACTAAGGTAGCAGGTATACCGGTTGAAATAACAGTCAGAGGCAAACGCTCTTTTACTTTCTCTTTTGAGGGTAAGAATGAAACAGCAGCAAAGAAGATACAACAATACTTTGCGCCCGTATCGCTTGAATACGACTACGATGAAGAATGTGATCTGACTTGTTTATATATGAATCTTTAATAACACTCTTATGAAAATAGGTACAATACAGGTGCAGATTTATGCCCCTAAATTTTTGGCCTGCCAGCCTGATTTAAACAATCTACCTTTTGCTACAGATGAACGTAATAAAGATAGAGTATTCACCGAAGAAGAATATCACCGCATTTTTAAGAGTTACCCGTATCCATTTGTAGACGGTGTTTATGTACACCGTTTCAAATCAAATGGTTATGATTGTTATACTAAGTACATATTTATCGAACAAATAAATTAAACGATTATGAACTCAATAAATAAAAACGGATGCAGTGTATGCGCCCCTGGTAAAGAGAACTACTGCACCTATAACACCAAGCTGAGAGGTAAGAAAGTGAGAATGTACCAGTATGACTACCGTACTGAAAATGGTGAATTATTTACCTGTTGCGCGGCAACCTTAGAAAAGTGCAGAGAAAAACGTGATAAGTGGCTTAGTTTACAACAATAAGACAGTTGTTGTGTATCAGACTAAGATAAATTTCGTTATCTTTGGTTGTGATAGTACCTTTGAAGTGAATATTTAAAATATGAAGAGCAGATATGAAATATTAGCCAAAGATAAAGGATATTATGTCGATTCACAAGGCAATGCCTTTTCTGCACGCGGTAAAAAAGTCGGTACGCGTGACAGTGACCCGTATATGTATATTGGCATAAGGGTGAGTGAAACGAAAGTTATCAAGGTCTATGTACATAGATTGCAGGCTTATCAAAAATTTGGTGATGCTATTTTTGACAAAGGCATTGAAGTTAGACATTTAAATGGTGATTCTTTTGATAATTCGTATGAGAATATAGCAATAGGTACACCGTTTGAAAATGCGATGGATAAGGCTAAAGAAACAAGAATGCGCTGCGCTAAAAAAGCATCAGAGGCAATTAAAAAATACTCAGATGAATTAGCACAACAGATTCAATTAGAATACTCAAAGGGTTCTAATTATAGAGAGCTTATGAAAAAATATTCGATAAGTAGCAAAGGCACATTGAATTATATACTTAAAAGAAATATATCGCGGAATGGAGCAGTTGGTTAGCTTACCGCTTTGACTTGGCGGTGGTCACAGGTTCGAGTCCTGTTTCCGCAACTACTTAATTATTAATTTAAAAGACACGATTATGAACATTCTAACGCTTAGTATTAAGCAAATATATTTCGATGAAATTTTGGCTGGTAAGAAAACGCACGAATACCGCGAAATCAGACCTACCAATGCAAAAAAGTACATAACCTACTTATGTGGTGGTAAAGAATATAAAGCTGATGAAGAACTTCCCGAAGAGGGTGAAATCGAGTTAAAGCCTATCAAGTACGATGCTATTAAATTTCTCACTGGTGAGTACAAAGGCAAACGACCTTATGCTATTGTAGAGGTTAAAGGTGCAGAAGCTTCGATCCTTACCAATGAAGATGGTAACGATATTGTCTACGAACACCAAGGCGAAGAATACCTTACAGCCCAAATGGACTATACTTTAGGCGAGGTATTAGAGAAACATATAGATTGATTGTTTAATTTAAAAATTATTGCTGAGTCGCAAGAAGAGTAAACAGAGTAGCCGGACCGCGCAGAAATATGAATGGCGCAGGTGCTGGTGGTAGATTAGTTGCTAATCGTAGGGGTACGGCAAGTGCCACCCAGTTAGGTTCACGTAGACAACGTTACGGTGATCTTCGTGTTTCATTTGGATTATCTGGTGGTTAGCTATGAATAAAGTAGAGCAAGCGAACCGGTATATAGACCTCATTCGGGTAAAATCGAATGAGGCTTTACTGTTTTTATCCTTGGGTAAAGATTCGCTTGTCTTACTTGATTTAATCTATCCAAAGTTTGATCGGATCGTTTGTGTGTTTATGTACTTCGTCAAAGACTTGGAGCACATAAACCGATGGATTGGCTGGACTAAAGCCAAATATCCAAAGATTGAGTTTGTGCAAGCGCCTCACTGGAATCTTACTTACATTCTTCGTGGCGGGTTGTATTGTGTCCCTAATCCAAAAGTGAAGTTACTGAAACTTGCGGATATAGTACAAGCTATGCAGCTAAAGTATGGAGTTTATTACACGTTCTTGGGGATGAAGAAAGCCGATGGCATGAATAGACGTTTGATGCTGAAAGGGTATGAAGCTAACGGATATGAGAACAACGGCTTATGTTATCCTTTGGCTGACTGGACGCAAATGGATATTCTTGCATACATGAGACAACATGGATTGCCAGAACCAGTTAGATATTCTTTAAAAGCCAGTTCAGGAGTGGGTTTTAATCTTGATTGTATGCTTTGGTTAAAAGAGAACTATCCGCAGGATTTACAACGAATCTATCGGGTATTTCCTATGAGTGAAAGAATTTTATTTGAGTATAATAATAAAAAACAAATAGCCGAGTCAGAAATAGAAGAAGAGGAAGAATGAAAAGTGCTGCCGATATAGGCGTACAAACCAATCGTTTGAGTAATGCTGCAGCTGGTAATCCAGGAAGGCAGGCAAGAATTAACAGTATTGGCGGTGCCATGTATCGTAACCTTAGCCGTTTAAATTATGCAAGAAACGGAAGCGTGTACCAACAATATTCAAGGTCTGCTCGTCAAGGACGCAGTGGTGGATTAGGTTTAAGTAACGGATAACATGGAACTAAGTAAGTACATAAAGAGCGAATCGGTAGAACTAAATCGTTCTGCCATTCACTTTGCAAATTATAATCCTCGAAAACTTTCCGATGAATCACGAAAGACATTAAAACGTGGTATCAAGAAATTCGGGTTGGTCGGTGGAATTGTCGTGAACAAGCGTACTGGATTGACCGTAGTCAGCGGACATCAGCGTTTGTCTGTCATGGATGAATTGCAGAAGTTCCCCGATAACGATTACCGCATCCGGGTCGATGTGATAGACGTGGACGAAAAACAGGAGAAGGAACTAAATATTCTGATGAATAACCCAAATGCACAAGGTACCTGGGATTTCGACGCTCTTGCGCAGATTGTTCCTGATATTGATTGGAAAGACGCAGGTCTGACTGATGCTGACCTAAACATGATTGGTGTTGATTATCTGTTGCAGACTGAAGAAGAAAGCTCCATTGCTGATGCTTTGTCTGATATGATGTCACCTGTCACCGAACAGAAAGAAGCCGATAAAGCCGCCAAACAGTTGGAACGTGCCGAAAAAGTAGCCCACATGAAAGAAGTCAAGCAACAAGTCAAGGAGAACGCACAAAAGCAAGCCGAGAATATGGATGCTTATGTAATGTTATCCTTTGATTCCTATAAAGCTAAAGCGGCTTTCTGCAAACGGTTCGGTTATGATCCGGATATGAAGTTTATCAAGGGGGAAGTCTTTGATGAGCAAATTGAAAGAATAGATTAATAACTTAAAATTAGGAGGAAAGCCGAGTCAGAAGAAGAAAGACGGTGAAACAACTCGAAAATCAATATGAAAGATTGAGAAACAGTGAGCACATGCTTGGAAGAAATGCTTTAAGGAATGAGTTGAGAGTACGAAACGCTTTTATCAATACAAGAAGCAGGATGGAAAAAACAACCTCGAGCAGGGGATTAAGTAACGGATAAATTTATGAATAATAGTGAATCTCAAAATACAAAAGGTCGTGGAGGAAGAAAGCCTAAGTTTGACTATACAAATAAAGACTTTCTTTCTCTCATAGAATCGTATGCAAAAAAGGGATTCACAGATAAGGAAATTGCTTTTGCTGTAGGATTGGCCCCACAGACATTTTGTGAGAAGAAAAGTCAGTACTCTGAATTAAGTGAAGTATTAACGCGCGGGCGGGCGACCATAACTGCAACAGTCCGGGCAAAGTTCCTAGCTATGGCTTTGGGGGGTGTCAAGACGAAAAGTACCACTATACGAAAGATAAAGGATAGGGACGGAAATCTGACAGGTGAAGAAGAAGTTCAAGTTGTAGAAGGTGAGCTGGCGCCCAGTTTGCAGGCGCAGTCTGTTTGGCTCTACCATTACGATGAAGATTGGAGAAAGGTTGAACGTAAGCAGGATGAAGAAGCTGACATTCCTACCGACATAAACCACGGTATCAGTATTGATTCCTGGATTAAAGACAAACTGAAATGATAGAACCCCAGGCGATATACCACCCTCTGTACACCGATAATGAGAAATTCATTATCCTTATCACCGGTGGGCGTGGATGTGAAACACCCACGCAAGAAGTAATAATGTCTGATTTGACGGTAAAGCAAATCAAGGATATTAAAGTAGGCGATTTTGTCATGGGTGATGATGGATGCCCACGAAAGGTAATTGGGACGATGCGAGGACAAAGTGAAATGTTTCGTGTCCAGCAAACAAGTGCGGAAGATTATTTTGTGAATGATGCGCATATAATAAGCTTAAGAAAGAGTGGAGATTCAATTAGAGATGGAAGATATACCGCTTATCCTGAGTTTTTGGATATGCGCATTACCGACTTTGTGAATCAAAGTAAGCGTTTCAGAGACCGTTTCCGTGGCTATAAATCAAACTCAATACCATACATTGAAAAATATGTGAACATTGAGCCTTATCTTCTTGGTGTGTGGTTGGGTGATGGAACAAGCATGTTTCCTCAAGTAACAACCGCTGATTTTGAGATAAAAGACTATTTGCGAGAATATGCGGATAGAAATAATATGAGATTAGCCATAAATGGGATAAGAGGAAATGCCATAACTTATAGACTTGCAAAGAACGGAGGTCTGACAAATCCATTAATGGACACTCTGCGTGAATATAATTTGATTAGTAATAAGCATATTCCACAAGATTATATATCAAATAGCGAAAATGTAAGGCTTGATTTGCTTGCAGGACTTATAGATACGGATGGTTGTATGCTTAGGAATGGGTATGAGATTATTCAAAAGAATGAGAAACTTGCAAAGCAAATAAAATATGTTGCCGACACACTTGGGTTTAGGACAAGTATCAATAAAAAGCTGGCAAGATGTAATGGTAAGGATTGCGGTTTTGTATATCGTGTTTTCATAAACGGAGATGTATGGAGAATCCCGTGCAAGATATCAAGGAAGAAAATCAGTAAAGACGAAGTGCGTAAAAATAAGGATTGGCATCTATCTCAGCTTTCAATAGAGTCAGTTGGCATGGGCGATTGGTGTGGTATCTGTCTTGATGGAAATCAACGCTATTTGCACTCAGATGGCACTGTGACACATAATTCGGGGAAATCCTTCAATGCTTCCACCTTCATTGAACGTCTGACCTTTGAAATGACGGAAGCCGAAAAGATAGTGCATCAGGTTCTCTACACCCGCTACACGATGGTTTCCGCTGGTATGTCTATCATTCCCGAAATGATGGAGAAGATAGAGCTAGACGGAACAACTAAGTATTTCAAGACTACCAAGACGGATATAGTCAATAAAATGACTAATAGCCGTATCATGTTCCGAGGCATCAAGACTTCTTCCGGTAATCAGACGGCAAAACTAAAATCTATTCAGGGTATCACTACTTTCGTCTGCGATGAAGCGGAAGAGTGGACAAATGAAGAAGAGTTCGATAAAATAATGCTCTCTATCCGTAAGAAAGGGATTCAGAACCGGATTATCATCATAATGAACCCCTGCGACTCTAATCACTTCATTTATAAAAAGTACATCGAGAATACTCACAAGCTCGTAGAGATTGACGGTGTGCAAGTTCAGGTTTCTACCCATCCGAATGTACTTCATATTCACACTATCTACTTTGACAACTTAGAGAACCTTTCTCCTGAGTTCCTTCGGGAAGTGCAGGAAATGAAAGAGAAGAATCCTGAAAAGTATGCTCACGTGGTTATCGGTCGTTGGGCTGACGTGGCAGAGGGTGCTGTATTCAAGAAGTGGGGTATTATTGACGAATTCCCGCAGGAATGCAAAAAAGTCGGTTTAGGTCTTGACTTTGGTTTCACCAATGATCCAACGGCAGCAATCCGGTGTGGAGTTATTGATAATCGCCTATATCTTGATGAAGTAGACTATCGAACAGGACTGCTGTCATCCGACATTGTTAAATCTATACGCCCTTGGGGATTAAAAACTATAGCTGATAGTGCAGACCCAAGAACCATTCAAGAGATTCATAACGGAGGTGTGAGGATATATGCTGTAAGTAAATACCCCGGTTCTGTTGTAGCGGGTATAGATAAGATGAAGGAGTATGAAATATACATAACCAAACGTTCGTATAACTTACAAAGAGAGTATAGAAAATATGTATGGGCAAAGGATAAAGACGGAAACTATATCAACGAGCCGGAAGACCATGATAATCACGGAATAGATGCCGCTCGTTACTGGGTTTTGGGTGAGCTTCTTGGTAAGATAATAAAGTCACAAAAAGTTTCAAAAGAAGAATTAGGAATTTGGTAAATTTACAGATTATGAATTATATACAGGAATTATTAACACTATTCAGGAATAAGGCCCTTAACTCAATGGGTGTTGAGAGAGACATATTCCAACTTATAAAGGATGGTGATATTAGTACAGCCATCGCTCTGATGCAGAATAGGGAGGATGAAGTGGATATCGCTTTAAGTGAGTACAAGCCGGAACTTCACAAGGTTATGAAGCGTCCTAATAAGTTCAGAAAGAACAAAGACCCGTATATCAGCGAGAAGCTTCCCCGGAACAGGCAGCAATTCATCAATGAAGTAGAATTATTCTTTCTTCTTGGTAAACCGATTAAGTGGGAAAAGAAAAACGGCAATGATGATGTTTATCAGATGTTTCTTGACTTCATTGATAAAACGAGGTTTAATGTCACCATGCGCAAAGTAAAGAGGCTTGCCGGAGCGGAAACAGAGAGTGCAAAGCTTTATCATCTATACAGGAACGAAAGTAACCAGGCAGAAGTCAAGGTTGTTGTGCTGGCCCGTTCCACAGGGTATAAACTAAGACCTTTGTTTGACCAGTTTGGCACATTGGTTGCCTTTGCTTTCGGGTATTCCGTTAAATCATCAGGTAAGTCCGTGCAACATTGGGATATTCAAACTAAAGACTTTTATTTCAACTGTAAAAAGGGAACAGTGGGATGGGAAGTGGAGACTTACCAGAACCCAACTGGAAAGATAAACATTATATTCTATCAGCAGGAAAAGGCTTGGATGGGTGTGCAACATCGGGCAGAAAGAGAGGAAATGCTTGATTCTAAAACCGGAGATATCAATAACTATTTCTCTGATCCTATGGCGGCAGCTACAGCAGATGTTATCGAAAACTTAAAAGATCCGGATGCAATAGGTACATTGATTCAGTACTATGGGAAAGATTCTAAGTTTGAATACATAGACCCTCCTCTTTCTTCTGAAACACGTGAAGCCGAGAAGAAAGATTTGAAATCATCTATCCTCGAAGACTCCCTTACCCCTGATATGTCTTTTGAAGGAATGAAAGGTATGGGTACTCTTTCGGGAGAAGCCATAAAGAGGGCTTTGATTATCGGCTATATCAAGCGGTTGAAGAATCTTGAGATATATGACATCTTGGTTGACCGAGAAGTAAAGGTTATTATATCAGTATTGAAATTCCTTCATCCAGATAAAGCGAAGCCCCTTGACGAGTTGGTTGTCTCGTTTGAGTTTCAAGAACCATTTGAAGAAGACAGACAAACTCGGTGGTCATCTATTGGTAGTGCTTATTCCAATGGAATAATATCATTGAATACCGCTGTTAGGCTCTTGGGTATAACTGATAAGCCAGATGAAGAGGTAGAAAAGATTCTAAGAGAAGCGGCAGAAAAGAAAAAAATCAGTGAAAAAGAACATCAGCCGACATCTTAGTCATAAAAATTACGAGGGTTATAATTTTCTAATAGGATAAATAGAACATTTTATCATGGGAAAGAAGAAAGGTTCAAAGAAAAAAGGTAAAGGCTGTTAGCCCTTCTTTTGGATAGCGGTGATTCGATAGAGTTGCCGTTATTTTTTGTTTATTGGCTAAAATTCATCTCGCAAAAGTTGCTCAACTGATAAACTTTTACTATCTTTGCTACATGAACAGAAAGATAATAGCATACGAAAACTACTATAAAGATTTTTTTGACACCTTGAACAAAGGTGCGCAAGAAAAGGTATTATACGGTTTACTCATGTTAAAGACTGTAGACAGGCTATCTGCTAAATATGTGAAGTCTATTAAAGACGGCCTGTTTGAGTTAAGAATTGAGTGGCAAAGTAATATTTATCGGATTTTCTTCTGTTTTGATGAAGGACAGATTGTGATTTTATTCAATGGCTTTCAGAAGAAAACACAGAAAACGCCCGATAAAGAAATAGATAAAGCATTAAAATTAAAGAAAGAATATTATGAGCGAAAAAGAACTAAAGATGTTTGATGTCGATGCGCAATTAGATGCCGCATTCGGCAAAGAAGGAACCCCGGAGCGTAAAGCTGCTGAGGATAGAGCTAATGCTTTCTTTACAGGGCAACTAATTGAGGAAGCCAGAAAGAAAGCTAATATGACACAGGCAGAGCTTGCTGCAAAGATCGGAACTAATAAGTCTTATATTTCCCGCGTTGAAACAGGAAGAACGGAACCTAAAGTTTCTACTTTTTACCGTATCGCTTCCGCATTGGGATTGAATGTTGAATTGACTCCTGCTATGTGATGGCTAAGATATAAAATGAGGTAGAACATGATGCAATCTGTCAAAGAATATAAGAACTTTTTCCATTAGTAGACGATAACACTCCATTGACTGACAGGAATCTTATTGAATTGAATTTATTGTCTGGGCTTGTTGAGGAATATGAGGATGAACATTATCCAATCAAAACTCCTTCTTTGGCTGATGTTATTAAGTTACGCATGTATGAGATGGGTATAAATCAAACAAAACTATCAGAATTACTTGGTGTAAGTCCATCACGTATCAGTGATTATCTTACTGGCAGGAGTGAACCTACATTGAAGGTGGCTCGTGAAATAAGTCGAAAATTGAATATTGATGCTAATATAGTGTTGGGAGTACAGAACATATCAATAGAAATGAGTGGTGGTGACATTATACAGTCGGTGCTCATAGGCCTCTCAAGCAACAGGTTGAGAAAATTCAGAAAGATGTATAATCTTTAGCAAAGGAGTTTTCTGTAACAAATTTGATTTAACATGGGAGTCAAAATAGAATATAATTAAGATGATATCAACTTGGAAAAAGATTACTGATGCACATATAGTAAATATTTCTCAATTATTAGCAGATCTTAGAATAGTTGCTCATGATTATGATAAAACCAAAAGACGTATTTCTGATATTGGGTTTAATATTTTTCGCTTGACCTCTGATATTTATTATCGTGAAAACTATCATTCAGATGTTATCAAGGCATTTCTTGATCCCACTGAGAAACATAACGAAAAATCGTTGTTCTTACAATTATTCATAGAAATGCTTAATTTGGCCGGGAAAACAATTAAAAAAGATGACTTTAAAGATGCAGAAGTAGTCAGAGAAGAAGGTAAAATCGATATTTTGATAAAATCAGAAACTACTAAAAAAGCTATTATCATTGAGAATAAGATAAATAATGCTGGAGATATGGCTCGTCAACTGCCTCGCTATTATGATTTGGTCTCATCTAATTTTACAATAGATGCTATTGTTTATTTACCTTTAGATAAATCTAAACGGCCTGATGAAAGTAGTTGGACAAAACAGGATAAAATAAATGTGCACCAACATTTAGTAATCATACCTGCTTATTCGTTGGATAATGGCATAAATCTCGTGGATAGCTGGATTAAACCAGCAATATTACAGGCGCAAAATATGAATTGTATAGCCATTTTACGTCAGTATGCAGATTTGATAACATATTTAAATTCAAATATAATGGATACAATAATTTTAGAGAAATTTTATAATTCTTTGATGGATGAAGAGAATCTTAAGACTGCCAAGTCAATCAGAAATATGATGAACGATTTACCCGAATATATGGCAATTAGACTAGAGGATAGATATAAAGAAAATCACTCACCTTTTGCAAAGATTTGGCGATATAAGGGTACCAATATGGTTTTTGATGGATATACTATTGGAACTTTATATTTTAAAATGGATATTTGGTGCAATGAGAAAGGGTATTATGTTCATTTTTGGGAGCCCAATGAACAATGTGATATTTTAAAATATTTTGAGACTACTAAATCATTAGTTGGATTTGAATATTATAACAATAATCGGTTTGATATAATCAAACACTTTGATTTTAATAACGAAAATAGCTTATTGGCGTTTATTGATTCATTTTTAGCAGAATTATCACAAAGAGAAAATTCATAATTTACAAATGTCTGATGTAATAAAATAGATTATTTTATTATTCATTCCCCCGAATAACTATAATTCATTTTTATAGCATTTTAGGCGTGAATTTGTTACTTCACGCCTTTTTTTATTCTATTTCTCCACAATCTCTTCTTAGTAAATTCTTAACCATCCAATAATCTACCCTTCCCCCACTTACTCACTACTTTTATACCATATTCACAACAATAGTCAACTTGTTGCGAATGGAATGTCTAAATATTAACTAATTATCTGTATTGGTGGTATTTTTACTTCCACAAATTAAACTTCTAACAAATTAATATTTATACAATATGAAAGAAAAGATTTTCAATGCTTTAAAACAAGAGTATAAAGCCCTTGGGTTAAGTGATGAAATTTTGCAGGGACACGCCAATGCACTTGCAGCAATAGGACTTGTAACTGACGAAAACCTTAGTGTTGTCGTTGCCGCTCAAAAAGATTTTTTGACAGGTCTTCAAAGCGGAATTGACAAACGAGTAACAACAGCACGTGAAAAGGCATTAGCTGACGCTAAAAAGACCGAAGACGAAGCGAAAGCAGAAGCCGAGAGAAAGAAAGCTGAGGAAGATGCCAAGAAAACCGCTGAAAACAAGGACAAACCGGAATGGCAAAAGGAGATGGACAAACGCTTCGAAGAGTTCTCGAAGAAAGAGGTCGAGCGCGAGAAGGAATTCAAGGCTTTGCAAGAAAAATACGAAGCTCTTGAGAAGGAAAAAGCCGAGTCTGCCAGAGCCAATACGATTTTGTCTAAAGCCAAAGAGTTAGGTATTCCCGAATGGCGTATCAAAGAGGGGTTTGCTATTTCTGCAGAAGCGGATGAAGCAGCAATCAACTCACACCTTACTACAGTCGCAACAAACCTAAAGACGGCAAATTTACCAAGCAATAGACTGGGACACGTCCTTGATGACGGGAAACCGTCTAAGGAACAGATTTCAGACATTGCAAATTCTTTAATCCATTAAAAATTGAAAGATGACAAAAGTGAATCTAAACAATGAACCGAACGAGATTATCACAGGAAATGATAACATCGTTATTGCTAAATACCTTGACGGTATTGACGGTGGGCGTTCTTTGGATGTGACCGGTTATCCATTGAAGGTAATTAAGGCTGGTGTTCCTGCCATTACTGATGGTGCCGGGACATACAAACCTATGCCCCTTAATGCAGAAGGAACTGCATTTGCGGCACTTCCTGAAGGATATTCCTATGCAGGTATTATTAAAGGTACTATCCGTACTGCAAAACCTTTTGCTGCAATCATGACACGAGGTAGAGTTAATCCGGCAGCAGCTCCGTACCCTTACAATGCTATTTTGGATGCGTTGAAAGCAGCGTTGCCTTTGGTTGAATTTAGAAAAGACGAGGAAGCATAATGGAAAAATCATTTTATTTCGAGTACGCTCAAAAGTTCTTTCCTCAGTTGGTGTTATCCATTGTTGAGAAGATAAATGAAAGAAACAAGACTAAGCAGACTTATATGTATAAAAATCTGCTTAATCCAGATTTCTCTGCTGATGGGAAGTGGGCCAGCATATTAGCTGATTACAGCCGTGTGGCTGCCGATGTTGTATCTTTAGATTCAGAACTACCGCTGAAAAAGCGTGATTCTCTTTCCACTGCCACAGGTGATATTCCCAAGTTGGGAATGAAACTTTACCTGACTGAAAAGCAGATGAAGGATATTGATAATATGATTGCACAGGGACTTTCAGTGAATCTTATTATCAATAAAATCTTTGCTGATACCCCACGATGTCTTGAAGGTGTTTGGGAGCGTATTGAAGATATGTTCTTGTCCGGCCTTTCTACTGGTGTTGCTCTATCAACGAGAAATAACGGAACCGGGATTAGGTTATCTTATGGGTATAAGGATGAAAATCAGTTTGGTGTTGCTGCTTTGTGGAGTAGTGCAGATGCTAAAGTTGTGGATGATATCAAACGTGTCATGGATAAAGCTGACGAGGACAGCAATACTATTACTGACGTTTGGGCTGATGATACTTGGCTGAATGCTTTCTATACCAATCAGCAGGCTAGAGAACAATGGGCCTTTATCAATAAGTTTGTCGGCACCTCTGTTCCGGCGTTGGACTTGGATTCTGCCACTGAAACTTTAAAGAAGAAGTTTAGTATTACCCTCCATCGTATTAACCGCAAGATCAAGACTGAAATTAATGGCGTACGCCAGTCTCACAAACCCTGGAAGGATGGTACGGCCGTATTTACTTGTGATGAAAAGTTAGGCTCTTTGGTATGGACAACACTTGCAGAAAAGACAAGACCGGTTGCCGGGGTAGTCTATCAGGAAGCTGATGACTTCATTTTATTGTCTAAGTATGCGAAGAACGATCCTCTTCAGGAATTTACTTCTTCTCAGGCTATGGTAGTTCCTGTAATCGACAATGTTGATAGAATTTATTGTATGGACTCTAAAACTGTACAGGCATGAAAGTAATAGTGACTAGTGTTTTCCGCGATAAGTTCACTCATCGGTTATATAACTGTGGAGATTCCTTTGACATCAAGGATGAAGCCCGTGTACAGGACTTGGAGAGTCGCAAACTCGCTAAACGGGTCGAAGTTCCCGAAGAAAAGAAAGAGGTTAAAATCTCCCTCTTTGAAAAGGAATTTGAGAAAAAGGGTTTGGTTGATGCGTTGAAGGGTATCGGTGTTCAAGTGACTGGAAACATGGGGGAGAAAACTCTTCTTGATAAGGTTGCCGAACTTGACGAAGAAGCAAATTCCAAACTAAAAATTGCTCTTGGTATTGAGTAAAAGGTCAGGGTGTGGGAGACTACACCCTGACAAATGTATAATTTATAAATCAAGAAAAGATGAAAAAGTTTATTTGTTTTCTGTTTTGCTCGTTTATGATGCTGTTTACATCTCTAGGTGTGCAAGCGTCCAGTTTCAGTGAATCAATCCCGTCTAAGTCTGTAGATGCGCCTATTAGCTTTGTTGATACGCCTACTGTTCAAGCTGGTGTCATTTCTATTGCTCCGATGAACGTTCTTGCGATAAATATCGCTCCACCTCTATGCAGTATTGAAATTATAACCATTGAAAACAAACCAACCGTAGTGCCTAAATGTCCGTTCCGATATCTATACAGGTCAAAGTATTGCACGCATTATAGTAATACTTCCTATAGCCGACTGATTACACCATATTAACATGAAAGCAAGAGACTACATAAAACAAAAGTTCCAAACCTTCGGCATTAACTTGTCGGAGGCTGACCTTTTGGATATGTGTCTGAACTCGAAGATAAGCGGAGAGGATGAGATGAATGAGGATAACCGCATGCGGGTGTCGGTGGCTATCGCAAAGTTCATCCCCTCTCTCCTACTCCGTGCCACTTCAATCAGCGAAAGTGGTTTCTCTATGTCTTGGAATATCCAGGGAATTAAAGATTACTATACAGTATTATGCCGTGAGTATGATTTACCCAATGCGTTAGGGAATAGGATTAAAGTACTTGATATAGCAGATTATTTATGATACAGTTCAGACCTCATATATTGCAATACCAAGTAAACACTGGAGGTTACGAAGATAATAACGGTGATTATCATCCCGGTACATCTTCATTTGAAGGTAGCATTCCCTGCCGATATGAACCGAACGGGAAAGCCAATACAATAGCCTTCGAAGATGGGAAGACTTATGTGTATCAGTATGTAGTCTATTTGAATCAGGACTGTAGAGAGTTCAAATGTGGCGATATTATCCGACTTCTGAATAATGGGGCTATTGTAGCTGAAAAGCAGGTTCAAGGATTCCACAGAGGGCAACTAAATGCAAAGTTATGGCTATAAGAATGAATACATCAATGAGTGAAATTGACGCTTTAATTAAAGCAGAAACTGAACGGGTAGATAAAATAGCTATTCAGGCTCTCTCAAATTTGGGTGATATGTGTGTCGCTGAAGCTAGAGATAGAGCACAAGAAGAAAGCTGGTTCAATCAAACTGGTAATCTAAGAAGTTCTGTAGGTTATGTGGTTGTCGCTCATGGTCGTATTGTTAAAAGCTCTGATTTTGGAACTGTACTTCATGGCTCGGAAGGTTCAAGGGCAGGAAAGGCTTTGGCTGAAGAACGTGCGAAGAAGTATTCAAACGGTTATGCTCTTATCGTTGTTGCTGGAATGAACTATGCCGGACTTGTAGAAGCCAGAGACAATAAATCTGTTCTTGCATCTGCTGAACTATTAGCACATGCAGAATTTTACAATGTGATGGAGAAACTTAGAAATCAAGTTGCGAAATGAAATCGGATATAGAAATAAAGGACGCGATTTATGCGGTTATAAAAGGCTCTTCTTTAGAAAAAGCTGTTACCGGGAAGTTGAAGAAAACAAAACGCCCTACCAGCTCTAATAAAGAGGATATTGTCATTTCCATTCTCGACAACGGTAGTGGTCAGATGCAAAAGGCTTTTGTTAACGTGAATATATATGTTCCTGATTATATCCGGGACGGTCAAGCAGAAGAGAATACCATCCGATTGCGCGAGCTTTGCAAGATGTCTTATGAACTTCTGTTTAATTGCCGAGGTGCTGGCTTTCGGGTTGATTCCAAAGGCTCCAAACAGCGTGTATTAGAAGTGAACGGTAAAGACGAGCACTTCATCAATAATAAATTATTAATTCAAATATCTAACGAATAAAAGATTATGGCACAATTATCATGGGGTAAACCCTCAATTGAATTCGGTAAGTGCAGTGCTGATGGCGCTGCACCAACAACATGGACTAAATTACCGTATGATCCGGTAGAAAACTCTACAAAGTTGACACCTACCAAAGGTGAGAAGAAAGAGGCTAAAGTCGAAGGCGGTGAGAATGAAGCTGTTAAGTATACAAAGAACACTTATACGTTTGAGTTCGAAATTCGTGCTGCTAAAGGACGTACTAAGCCTATTGAAGACGAAGATGGGGTAGTCGCAGATGAGTATGCTTTCCGTTTGACACCGGAGAATCCTGAATGTGAAGGGTTCTTGATTGAACGCTCTACTGTGTCAGTAGAAGATACATTTGACACGGCTGAAGGTAAGAAGTGGAAGTATACGGCTGATGTCTTGAAACCAGCTACGGGTAATCAAGTAAAACCATATACAGCACCTACTGCTCCAGAGGGTTGAGAATATTGTTTTTAAAAGAGTGCTTTCAACAGCACTCTTTAACTATTCAGCATTATGAAAGATAAAGAATTGCTTGAAATGAACATTGCTGATACCATCATTGAGAGACCTATTGGTTTCAATATTGGTAGTCAGCAATTTTACCTATATCCTCCTACTTTGGGGATGACTTATCACCTTGCAGGATTGTTCAAGAGTTTGGGAGCTGATGCTAGATTGGTATCTACTAATCCATATTTGGAAGGCATTCGATTATGTACTGAAAAAAAAGAGGTTGTTTGCCGAATACTGTCTAACTATACGTTCAACCGGAAGGAGGATGTCTTTGATAGTGTTAAGATAGAGGCGCGGACAAAAGAGTTTTCTGAATTAGAAGTAGAAGAGCTTGCTACCATGTTTACAATCGTTCTATCCGGAGATAATACAGAAGAGTTTATCAAGCACTTCGGGATAGATAAAGAACGCTTAGAGCGTAACAGAATAGCCGCAGTTAAGAAAGATAATAGTAGCGTAACCTTTGGAGGCAATAGTACCTATGGAACATTGATAGACTTTGCCTGTCAGCGTTACGGATGGACTATGGATTATATTTTATGGGGAATCAGTTACGCTAATTTAAAGATGCTCATGGCTGATGCCATCACTACTGTCTATTTGAGTGAGGATGAACGAAAGAAACTGAATATCTTCGATGATAGCGAGGTTGTTAATGCCGATGACCCGAAGAATAAGGAGTTGATTCGGAGAATGCTTAGTGAATAGTAGAATATTGAAATAACTCAGCTATCCTAACGGCTGAATAGTATAAACCCCGTCATTGGATGAAGTTAGGAGCATCCTTTGGTGAGGTTCAATTTCTAAATCTTGAGTACAAAAGTATGAAAACAAATCAAGAAATGGTTCGCTACATTGATAATTTTTCAGTGATCCAGCGAACAAGTGATGGGTATTTTGACGGAAGTGAATTGCTTCGTCAATGGAATAATGTAGCCGATAATCCAAGAAGGCAAATGAGTAAGTTTTTAGAGATGGACACGACAAAAGAGTTTCTAATAGCTCTTGCAAAGGACGAAAGCCAAAGTGCAAATTTGCTCATTGGTGAAAATCAACTACTTATAAAAGTGAAGGGTCGAAATTCAAAAGAGGGAAAAACACCTGATAAAGTTTGGATGAATCCACTACTTTTTATAAAGTTTGCTATGTGGATAAACCCGCACATTTGAAGTTAAAGTATTGCGCTTCGTCTATGACGAAATGATACGCTACCGTAACGATGCCAGAGACGCTTACAAAGAACTCAGTTCAGCAATTATGAAGATAGTCCCTAAAGACTTCATGCCTAAAGCTATGCAAAAGGTAGGAGAGGCATTGAACTGGGTTATTTTCAATAGCCATGAGAAGCTATTGAGAAATAAGCATGGAAATGAATTAAAGCAGCGTGAACTTTATCAGCTGGAGAAGAAAGTAGCCGATTTAATCAATGAAGGGTTTATTTCTTCTTATGAGAATCTGCTGATTTATTTAAGGAACCAGTACCAAAAGAGGAATTATTCACGGGTGTTTGATTGTGCGTCTTGAGGGGAATGGTGATAAATAAGAACAAGCCGGATGGTTAGTCCGGCTTGTTCTTAAATATTGAAATTTATTATTTCAGAGTAAAAACTTTGATGCCCTGTTTGTAATTCATGTATGTAGTTAAATGGCATAGGACTTGCATTTCTTTTCTCTATTATGCCATTAGAGTAGTAGAGACCTCCATTTCTTCTATATATAGTAAATGGATTTTCTCTCTTGTTAAATTTCCAAATTATGTCATTTCCTAAACTTTCGTGTTCATCGCATCTTGAATCAAAAAAACGATCAGTTGGTTCAGCTCCTTTTATATCCCAAATCGTTATTACATCTTTTTCATTTCCATACTGTATCTCAATATTACATTCATCCGTAAACGATATTAGTTTACATATCACTGGTTTATTGTCCAATGTTAGATAAGAACATCCTAAATACAAATCTTTTAAAGTTAGCATAATTTATTTTTTTAAAAGGTTAAACAATATCGCAAACATACCAACAATATTCCAAGAAAACAAAATGTATACTTATATTTTAACGCTCCATCCTCCGTTTGGCAACGGGATGGGGCGTTTGGTGGTTAATTAATAGAATTCTTATTTTACCCTTTTTCTTTTCAATTTTGCTTTATATTCATTTATTGGTTGTAAAGACTGAGAAATACTTAATAAAAAATAATCAGCAGCCGGTTTATATTTATCATAATCTTCCTTTGATATGTTAATAGCTGCATGTGCTATTCTATCTCTAGTTTTCCAAAGAGATTTTGACTGATTTTGAATAATTAAATCATAAAAGTTAGAGTTACTCATATAAACATTGTTCAATATTTTCCATTTTCTAGATATGAAATCCAGCTTATCTGGATATTCTTCTATTTTATCATAATATCTTAATAGTTTTAAGGTAATTTCAATTCTAGACCATAATATTAAGATAGCAAAGCCATATTCATGTACGCTAACTAAAGTTTGAATTCGTTGCTTGTAACTTTTATCATCTAAAGCTTTAAATGCTTTATATGCCTTTTCTGCTAGTTTGGTTTGTTTTTTGAATTCACCTCTCTTTGCCATACCCTTTTATCCCTCCATCTTAATTTTAGTACTCTATTTAATTAATTCAGCTTCTAATAGATAGCTATTAAGCTTTAGCTTCATTTGATAATACTTTATATTTCGACCTTTCAAAGAGTTTTTTACCAGTTCTTTGTCGGATTCAGCCATTCGAAGACCAAAATATATCCCAGTGACGGATTCGGGTGATATTCCCAATAAGCCAGAGGAATATAAAGTTATTCTAATTTCTTCTTCGCGTTCCCATGCCATTGATTTAGTAGCGATTAAGCATTTTATAAATTGTGTATCATCTACTAAATTGTAAGTTATGCTATTCATTGAAAATTCTGGAGTATCATTTTTATATTGAACATTGAAAATACCGTGCAATTGTCTATTTGATAAAGACTTTTGTAGCTGTTCAAAATCATATTCAATACAAAAACCTTTATGTCCATTAGTATAATATGCCCATAATAATTCATTAAAGACTGTTTTGCTTAAAGAGAATATTCCCAATTTAGTTCTAGCTTGTGCTATTATCTTTGCATAATTATCTTTTGCTATATTTATAGGAAGTCCACTTTTCTCTATGAGGTTAAAAACTTCATACATCTTACTGTCATTAACTATGGTCTCAGCTGGGTCATTAAGATTTTGTGCGGTTGGCGCATATATTTGATTATTGACAAGAGTCAACAAATCTCTATATATATCAGCTCTATATTTATATAATTTCATAGTGTTAGTGTTTTTATTGAATACCCTATACTCTGTTTGGCGACTGTATGGGGCGTTTGGTGATTAAAAGGGAAAGCCGGATGGTTAGTCCGACTGTTCTGCTTTTATCTTAAAAGATTGTATAAATTTTCTAATTTATGTAAGGAGTTGATGCATGTATTTTCCTTTGCGGCTTGAAATACAATATCATCTCCATATTGTACGGGAGCTGAAATTACAATATGAATATTTTCTTCTTCCTCTATTTTTATAGCATACAAACTCATCAAGTCAGTAATTTTAAGTTTTAAGATATCTGGATAAGAGTTGAGTGGAACAAAACCAAATTCAGTCAGAATACTGGGTGTTATTGATTTGGGTTCACACTCTTCTTCATTTAAATCTAAAATGCGATTATGTTCATCACAAACATTAATTACTGTAGGCATTCCTACGTTTTGTATTATTCCTAATACGGTATAATTAATACCGTTTGACACAATGTGGTTTCCGATTTGCAATTCACGTGCATTAATCATAATATCACCTCCTATTTTTATTAGTTTATAAATTCTCAGCCAGTTTCTTAATATCCTCCTTACTATTCACTACATGAGTATTGTCTCCTATACGGATAGATCCCACTACTGCGTTAAATTGCATTATGTTAAATGAAATATTCACTAAATATTAGAATCTAATCTTTGCGCTTCAATATATATTTTGCCGCTTTCATCTCCTTTTTATCATCCCGATAATATGTAACATATCCCTCCATTTCACTACCACAATTTAAGAAGCAAAGAGAGTAGTTTCCCATCTCCATGTTTTTATTATCTTTTGATTTATACCAGACTACAAAAGTTAAATTGCAAAATTTGCCTTTAAAGTAATACTTTCTATTTTTAAAAATGCCATTTATCGTTTCTACTGTTCCAATAACATTCTTACCTACTCGATGAATTATTATCTTCTCCTCGTAATTAGGGTCCTCGTAATCATCTCCAATAGGTCGTCCATACCATACTCCATTTATATTAACATCATCGGTAGAAAACAAATTGATAATATAACTTAGGGTAATCATAATAAAATTACGACATAAAAATATAATAAATGCAGATACTATTGTTGTGATTACATCAAACCCTAGTGAGGACAGAAAATTTTCCATAATCGTGTGTTTTAAATATTAAACAATACACAAATGTAGAAACAATATTTAACTAATCAACTATTTTCCTTCTTTTCTTTGATTTCAGCCACAATTTTCTCCAATTCGACCATCGTGGTGACTTTGTAGAACTATGGTAGGTAAAGTAAAAGCCGGAGAAATCCGGCTTTAATTACTTTTATTATGTTATGAGAATTTGAACTGATTAGTGCAGTCTTCAATTGCTTTAACTTCTCCAATAAAAATACCTTCTATCACTGCTTCTTTATCATCTTTAGAACATCCAGTTAATTATAGAAAAGATTTGGGCACTTGATAATTTAAAAGATAATAAGGCTGAATTAATTTCCATAGGAAAGGATATATCATGCTTACTTGAAGGAAACTTCAAAGATATGGATATTTTACATAAGCTTTTTAACAGTAGAAATTAAACAACATGCGCACGTCAATCTAACGACGTGCGCATGTTCTATTTGGGTGTATTTTGAGAAAATGTTGCTTGAATCAAAGAAAAAAATAGTAAAAACTTGATTTTCTTCATAATTGTGTGTTTATTTGTGATTGTATAAACATTTCAAGAAACGCGATTAAATAATGATATAAATCAAGTACTATGATTTTCAATATTTACACATACCAATTTAAACCAATATATCAAGAACGTACCTTATTTTGCGATCCTGACTTGGAGGCTAAAAAAGCAATGGAGAAAAAGAATATTATATTTGCTGAAGCTTTGAAAGATGTTATCTTTGCATACAGAAATAAAAAGCATAACGTTCACTTCATAGTTAAGACAAATGATTTTTTTATTTTTCAGATATCTAATCCAAGAAAAATTATCATAGAAAAGTCTTTTCAAGTGAGTGAAGAATTGAATGAGCCAAGTGCTTATGTAATTATACATAATGATAGAGAAGTACAACGAATGGCTATTCAGCAAGATTTATTAGCTTTTTCAGACACTAATGTTGTTGCTAGTATTATTGCAAATTCTGTGCGACAAGTATTACAGGATGCTTTTCTGCAAATCTCTATTAGAAGGGAGTATAGTAGAAGTGAGTTTTGGGATATTGTAAATGCGAATTCAGATCAAATCACAAGTATTAAGTTTAAATTTGATTATCCTAATTTACCTAGAGTAAGGTCGTTGATTCCTGAAATGCTGAAAAATGCAAGTGCACGAACAAGGAGTTCTACAACTACGCTTGAATTTGAAGCTGAAAAAGATAAAACTCTATATATCGATGAAAACGATAAGGATATTCAAGAGTTGAATAATGGTGCAGCTGATTGTGGATCAGAAGTTGCTATTGGACTCAAAGGGTTTAGGAGGAAAATAAGAACAGGTCATACTACTAAGGAAATAGAATTGGATGAACTACAAATAATAGGAAATCCAAATGATATAAAAGACATTTTAAAGAGTATAGTTTGATGAATAGAGCTATAAAAATAATAGCATACTTAGCAATCGCATCATTATTGAGTTATTTGGCAAATAATGGTGATAGAGAGTTTATAAAAGGATTCTCTTCAAATATTATATCATTACTTACCACAATTCTAGCAATTAACATACCTACAAGTACCCTTATTATTTCAGAAATAAACAGGATAAAAGAAAAGATGGATATTCATTCTACGGCAACTTTTAATGAATTGAAGCATGGATTAATTATGCAAATAGTTGTTTTGGTATGCTTGTTCGTAATTCAAACTTTATGCGCCTTTCTTAAGAATAAAAATATCATTGAAGAATCAGTGATAAATATTGTTTCTGACTCTTTTGTAATCGCTGCATTTATATATTATCTTGAAGTAATATATGATTTAGGAATTGCACTATTTGATTTAATAACTTTCAAAGTTAAAGATAAGTAGTTAATTTGTATCAGCACAGATGCTTTTAAGTGTAAGGGGTGAGTGAATCACCCTTTATTGGTTATTATAATTGTAATGTCTCTACCGTTATTGTCTATACACTTGCGTGAAATAAGCACAACACGAATAGATGGAGTTTCCCATTTATAGAAGTCACTTAAACAATCGTCTTTACATGTTGCAGATGTATTAGCATCTGATTTAGAAGAAACATCGTTTCCTACATTCTCGGATAAAGAATTTGTGTATTTATCTATTTTATCCTTTAGTTTTGCTAAATCTGCGTCTTGTTTATTTTCTTTTTCAAGATAGTTTAAGACATAAATATAAGCCCCATCCTCTTCTTTGGATGGCACATTTGAACCGTATATATCTTTTATAGCAGAGTCAATATTATGATTTGTAGAGCAACCCCATAGCAGAGCAATACATAGTAATAGAAATGTTATTTTATTCATGTTCTTACTTCTTTTCTTGCAAAACTACCAAGAAATCTAATTACTTCCAATTATTTCACAACAATCTTTGTCTTGTTGCATATCAAACTATTTGAAAAGTTCTTTTTACATCACATTTGTCTACTTTTATCTCGAATCTTTCGTTGAAGTCTTTGTATTGAAACAAGTTTGAAAGGTCGTTGATTTTTGATTAATAAAATAGAGTATATGGGAAACTTACATTTCGATGCGACATACAACAATGAAGAAGTAATGCGAAAAATTCGTGAGTCTCAAAAGGCTTTTGTAGAACTTGGAAATTCGGCTGAAACTCAAGGGCGGAGGATTGATGCAGCATTTGAAAAGATTTCGTTGAAAAGTCTTGAACGTGTGCAACAAATAATGAAGAACTTCCCTAATGAAGTGCAGGGTATTTCATCATTTCAAAGGCAAATTGATGGACTTGAAAAGCATATTGAGCGATTAAACCAGAGAATTGCGAGTGTTGGCAATGGCAAGTTAGGCTCTACTTTTAGCGATGTTTCAGGCAATGTCAATATTGGTAATGTCTTGAAAGAACAGGTTTATGAGGGGGCACAGGCTGTCAATACCTTAACTGAAAAAATCATCAAACAGAAGGTTTTGATAAAGGATATTGAACATGATGTTCGGACACTTGGCGAAGCATATAAAAAAGCAGGAGAAGGCACAACTAAGAAAAATGCTTTGTTTGCTGATTTTAAAGGTGCAAAAAGTGCATTACAGGAGGAAAAGAGCGCATTGTTCGAACTTCAAACTCAACAAGCGCAAGCCCGTTTGTCAGTGCGTAAATTAAAAGACGAACAAAAGCTATATCAGAAAGAAACAGAAACAGTGGTAAACGCAAATGAAAAGATGTCTCTGTCTTTCGGGAAATTGTTAGGTGTTATTGGAGGCGTTGCAGCTCTGAAGAAATTAGGCTCTGAAATAATCCGAGTGCGTGGTGAGTTTCAGTCTATGCAGACAGCAATTGAAACAATGGTTGGAAAAGATGTTGCTAGTCAAATCATCCCCCAAATTAAAGAATTGGCAAAAATATCGCCTCTTACTTTGACTGATATGGTAGGTGCTGAAAAAATGATGCTGGGTTTCAATATTCAAGCAGAGGACACTATCAAGTACTTGAAAGCTATTAGTGATATTTCCATGGGGGAATCCAATAAGTTCAATTCTCTTACCTTAGCTTTCTCCCAAATGTCCGCTGCTGGCAAGCTGATGGGACAAGACCTTAACCAAATGATCAATGCCGGATTTAATCCACTGCAAACCATTTCCGAAAAGACAGGAAAATCTATTGCTATATTGAAAGATGAAATGTCCAAGGGGGCTATCTCCGCTGAAATGGTACAACAGGCGTTTATTGATGCTACTTCTGCCGGTGGCAAGTTCTTTGGAATGTCCGAAAACGCCTCTAAGACTATCAACGGTCAGCTTTCAATGATGCAAGATGCTATGGATAATGCTTTCAATGAGATGGGGCAAAAGTCGGAAGGTATTATTATGTCTGGTATTCAATTGACTACTTCCCTAATAGAAAACTATGAAACTATAGGCAAAGTGCTTGTAGGAATGATTGCCACCTATGGGGTGTATAAAACTGCACTTATCACAAACATTGCACTAACTCGTGGCTGGGCAGTAGCTGCACGGGCTGATGCGACAGCAAAGGGAATGCAAACTATTGCAACTAAAGCGCAGACTGTAGCTCAATTAGCCTTAAATGCTGCAATGAAGGCCAATCCTTACGTGTTAGCAGCAACGCTCCTAGTGGGGGCGGCAACTGCTATGTGGGCTTTACATGATTCTACAACAGAGGCGGAAAAGGCTCAAAAACGTTTCAATAAGAAACAGGAAGAAGCTGCCAAGCAGGAGCAGGAACATAAACAGAAGATTGATTCACTCGTAGAAAGCTCCCGTGACATTGCTTTAGCTGACTTACAACGTGGACAGAGTTTGGCAGAACTTCGCAAAGAATATCCCCAAATATTCAAAAAATACGACATTGAAACTATAAAACTTGCGGATATTCTTAAACTAAAACGTGAAATTGCGGAAGAAGATGCAAAACGTGCGGGCGAGAAGAAAGCAAAAGAGCTTTCTAATATTGAGGAGGAAATCAAGTATTATGAGAATCTATTAAAAACATTATCTGGCCAACAAGGTGTTGATGGATATGTTAAGAAATTAAAAGAGTTACGAGCGGATCGCGATGTCTTATTGCAGGAAAATGGAAAGGAAATTTCCGAACAATTTATTTCTAATCTTAAAAATATTGATATAAACGAGTTCGACCACTACATTTCCGAATTAGAGAAGCGAATAAAAGGGAAAGGAGAGAATGGAAAAGTAAAACTCCGTTTACCGATTGATATAAAAGGCTCTTTGTCTGGTGAAGCTATTTATGATGTTAATAGTATCAAAACGATGATAGACGCTGCAAAAAAGACAAAAGAAGAGGCAGCGAAAGCAGAAAAGAAAGCAGTTTCAGAATGGTTATCCTCATACAAAAAAACGTATGAAGATGCTGATAAAGCATATAATGATTTTCTGAAATCTAAAGAAATAATGTCCGATGCTGATAGAGATAAAGAATTGAAAAGGCTTAAGGGCTTACGTGATACTGCAAAAGCTACTTATGAAAGAAAAGGAGGCTCTACTTCATCCGACAAAAAAGAAGAATCATCCGCCGCAAAAGCAAAAAAAGAAGCCGACACCCTTCGCAAAGAGCAAGAAAAACGCAATGAAGAACTTCTCACCCTCCAAAGAAATAATCAGAAATCAGAAATTGATTTGATGGAGGAAGGTTCAAAGAAAAAGATAGCCCAGATCGAATTAGACTACAAGAATGAGATAGCTGCCATAAAAAAGAAGGAAGAGGAATGGAGTAAGGCACAAGGTGGTAAGTTAACCGAAAAGCAGAGCCAAGAAATTTCTATTGCCTATACACAAGCTGAAGATAAGAAAGATAAGAGCATTTCCGATGTCATGAAAGAGACACAAAAAGAAGAAAGCGAGAGACTGAAAGCAGCTCAAAGTGCGTGGAACGAATATTATCAAACATACGGTACTTGGGAACAGAAACGCCTTGCTTTGACTAAAGAATACCAGCAGAAAATAAAAGAAGTCCAAAATGATAAGAATAAATCAGGCGATGAAAAGAACGCCCTAATTGCTACCTTGCAAAAAGAATGGGATGAAGCATTAGCGAACCTTAACCTTGATAAGTTAAAGCAAAACATCAATTGGGAAGTTGTCTTTGGTGATATGAGTAAAGTTACCAAGAAACAATTACAGCAGGTAAAGAAACAGTTGCAAGAATTTAAAAGGTCTCCTGAGTTCAAAACCTCCACCCCGGAACAGATCAAAGTGATAGAAGAAGCTTTGAATAACATAAATACAGCATTGGTTGATAAAGGTGGTTTCTTTGGAGGATTGACGGACTCTTTTACTGAATATGAAAGCACTGTATATAAAGTAAAAGAGGCACAGGAGGAGTTGGAAAAGGCATTGAAATCAGGCGATGAAGTTGCTATAGAGAAAGCGAAGAAGAAAAAGAACGCAGCAGAACAAAATCAAGCTAATGCACAGGCAAATGTAGAAAAGTCTAAAGACAAGGCAATCAGTAATATTACTGCTGTCTCCAATGCCATCGTGCAACTCGGCAAAGAGAATGTTAGTTTGTCTGATATTGGAAATACAGTTGGAGCCCTTGTTGATGCCCTAAGCTCTTCAGGAACCAAAATAGGTGGAATCATTTCGGCTATCTTATCTATTATAGATGCTGCAGGTGAAGTGGGTACTTTTCAATATGGTATGGATATTATCGAAAACATATCAAGTACTGTAACCGACGCTTTCGCGAGGGACACAGAATCCATAACTGGACTAGATATGAGTTTCATGAAAAGTGCTGATTATGACGACTACAATGAACTTGTTGAGCAGTATGACACTTTGATAGATGTCTGGGATCAGTTACTAGATAAGAAAAAGGCATATATAAAAGAATCTTACGGAATAGAAGCGACAAAAGCCGGACAAGAGGCATTGGACTTATTAAATTCCGAGAGGAAAATAACAAGGGAACTAGCTAGTTCGCGCTTGGATGCAGGTGCAAGTTCTGGTAGTCATTCTATGAATTATCGAATGTGGAAAGGTTCTTATGATTACAACGGTACTAACTGGAAAGATGTGGCTGGCGATATATCTAAATCCCTTGGCGGTGTTGACTTCAGTAGCATGTGGAGTATGCTTGATATGTCAGCAGAACAGTTGGAATGGATAAAAACCAATTATTCTGGGTTATGGTCAAAAATGGATGGTGATTTCAGGGGGTATTTGGATGATATTATTGAGTATGGGGATACCGAAAATGAAATCATTAAATCTATCAATGAACAACTAACCCAGACTTCTTTTGATAGCCTATTTGATAGTTTTGTAAATACTCTTATGGATATGGATGCTTCTTCTCAGGACTTTGCTGATAATTTCGAAGAATACATGAGAAAAGCGATTTTTACTTCAATGTTTGCCAAAAACTATGAAACAGAGTTAGAAAACTGGTATAAGGATTTTGCCAAGGCAAATGATAAGGAAGGAGGTATAACAACAGATGATGTCAATGATTTAAAAACGAAATGGGATAACATTGTAAACGGTGCATTATCAGACCGCGAAGCTTGGGAGAAAATAGTAGGTAGCTCTGGTTCTGAATCATCACGTGAAGCTTCAAAGAAGGGTGTTGCAACGGCTTCACAAGATTCTGTTGATGAACTTAACGGACGCTTTACAGTCATTCAGGGACATACCTACGAAATCAACAGTGGTGTGAAAGTGATCCAGTCGGATACAGCGAAGATTGCCGAAAAACTATCATTCCTTACCAGCATGGACAAGAACATGAGCGACATGGTTAGAGGACATGATATAATCGTAGCCCATCTTTCTAACATTGAAGGGTATACAGCAAATCTTGTTGACATTAGACAATTCATGTATTCTATGAAATTAGGAATTGATTCACTTAACACTAAAGGGATAACACTTAAGCGATGAAAGGGCAATTACTAATAGACAGAACAGATGCTTATACCAGATTGGGTATATGTGTTACAAGGGGAAGTTACAATAATCTTGTAGCATTTCCAGCTATGAAAGAGCCGGACAAAAACGACTGGCCGGAAGAAGACGGGAAGGAGTTTGATCTGACTACACCAACTCTTAATACAGCTGAAGTAAGCATTGAGTTTGCATATATAGGCAGTTTGGGTATTGGTGGACTGATTGATATACTTTCTGACTTAAGCTATCATGAATTTTACTTTCCCTTAATCGACAGGAGTTATAAGTTACGTCTGTCTTCCCAAAGCAGCTATGTTATTAATCCGGGCCTTGAAGTTGCTAAATTTATTTTTAGTAACGACTTCCCCCGAGAAGTCGATTACGAATACCAGGAACCCGTAAATGAGCTTTCAATGCCTAAAGGTTACGAGATTGATGACAAAGACTTATCCGATTATGGCGTAGTCGTATTGCAAGGTAGCAATGCTGAAATACTAAAGGCTCCGACGGTAAAAAAGAACCTATTACAGAATTTCAAGCGTCAAGACGGAGCAATCTACGATGGTGAAGTTGTGAAATTCCAGACCAAAGAAGTATCTCTCAAATGCCTGATGCGGGCCGGGACGATTGAAGCGTTCTGGCGTAATCGCGATGCCCTACTCTATGATCTCACAAAACTGTCTGCTAAGGTCGATGATGAAGGATATGAGTATTCCGATGCAGAACGTATATTTTATTGTGATGAATGGAGTGAAAGCTATCCCTGCTATTATAAAAGTTGTCAGACGAATGATTTCATGCTAAATAACGGTGTATGGTGGGAATTTACCTTGAAACTCGTATTTACCAGCTTTCGGATCGGAGAAACGGAGTTCTTGCTTTCATCCGAAGCGGGCGAATTTATCATAACAGAGGACGGAGAGTTTTATATAGATTTAAATTGATTTGCTATGCCATTAAAGAAGAAAAAAATATCAGAACTGAACGAAGCCAGCGACATGAAAGGCTTCTTCACTATCGGCTACCGAGTAATCAACGGAGTTAAGACTAGCCTTAAATTTGGTTTAGAGAAGATTCAGACTGCCTTGGATAATATGCTCAAGGCTACGAGTGATGCAAAAACAGCTACTACCGATATGCGGCAATTAGAAGCAACTGTTGAAAGCAATGAATCAGCCCGTGAAACAGCCGAATCCCGTCGTAATGCTTCCGAACAATCCAGGCAGACAGCCGAAACGAATCGTTCCCGTGAAGAGCAAGCCCGGGAAGCTGCTGAATCAGTGCGTATCACTAATGAGAATGCACGTAAGACCGCTGAAACAGGACGATCTACTGCGGAAACTGCACGGGATAATGCAGAAAAGAAACGTGCTACCGCTGAAGGTACACGAGAAGCTAACGAGCAGGTTAGAAAAGATTCCGAAACAGGAAGAGGAACAGCAGAAGCCGAGAGAGTAGCTTCCGAATCAGCACGTAAATCTGCCGAAACTTCCCGTGTGTCCGAAGAAGATAAAAGAAAGACTTCCGAAACAGAACGTGTTACGGCTGAAACTGGACGTTCCTCTGCTGAAAATATCAGAAAGCAAAATGAAGATGCGCGTAAGACAGAAGAAGCGGCCCGCGTAACTGCTGAAGATAAACGGGTAATTGCTGAATCCGGACGTGTTGATACAGAAAATAAACGTGTCTCGGATGAACAAACACGTAAAAGCAATGAAGATGCACGTAAGACCGCTGAAACAGGTCGTTCTTCTGCTGAATCGGAACGTGTGAAGGAAGAAGACAAACGAAAAACTGCGGAGAGTGGTCGTTCTTCCGCTGAATCTACCCGTGTTTCTGCCGAGGATAAGCGGAAAACAGATGAAGCGACAAGAGAAACAAATGAAACCTCGCGTGTGGCTGCCGAATCTAACCGTGTTACTGTCGAATCCGAACGTGTATCTGCCGAAGCAGCCCGCAAGTCAGCGGAGACAGGCCGGGTATCAGAAGAAAACAAGAGAAAGGCTGCTGAAACTTCCCGCGCTACGGCTGAAACTTCCCGTTCGTCAGAAGAAGACAAGAGAAAGCAGAATGAAGATGAGCGTAAAACTGCGGAAGGTACTCGCGGATCAAATGAGTCTAAGCGTATAAACGCTGAAACGGAGCGTGTCGAAGCAGAGTCTCAACGCAAGTCAGAGTATGCCGGTATTGTGCAGGAAATGACGCAAGCAACAGAAGAAGCCACCGGACAGATTGCTCTTGTCAAGCAATTAACAGATGATGCGAATGCAGCTAAAAATGCATCTGTTGAGCAGACGGCTCTTGCAAAGAAAGCTACAGATGCGGCTAATACTGCGGCTGGTAGTGTTAATGCAGCTAAAGATGCTGCAACTACTGCGGCTGCAGGGGCCAATGCTGCCAAAGCTGAATCAGAAGCTCAAACCGCCTTAGCGAAGAAAGCGACAGATGAAGCAAATACAGCCAAGGATGCATCTGTTATACAAACAGGGTTAGCAAAGAAAGCCACTGACGATGCGAACGCTGCTGCATTGGCGGCTAACAATGCGGTTTCAGGAGTTGACGCAAAAGTGAAAGCTGCAGTTGATGCACTCGTTGCCGGAGCACCGGATGCTCTCGATACACTGATTGAGTTAGCGAACGCCCTGAACAATGATCCGAACTTTGCGGCTACAATGGCAACAGAGTTAGGAAAGAAGCTCAATATAGCTGATATTGTTAATAATCTGACAAGTGGAGGGACTAATAAAGTGCTTTCTGCCGAACAGGGAAAGGCATTGAAAGCAGCTCTGGATACACACAACCATGATAGCAGATATGAACTGATAATCACTAAACTTACCGCCTTTAACAAGAATTTCGGTACGACTGCCGGGACTATATGCGAGGGTAACGACGCCCGGTTAAGCAATGCAAGAACTCCGTTAGCTCACACGCATAAGAAAGCGGATATCAGCGACTTCCCAACCTCCATGCCGGCAAGCGATGTACCTGCATGGGCGAAAGCTGCAAGTAAACCTAGTTATACAGCAAGCGAAGTAGGTGCATCTCCATCTAATCACAATCATGCAGGTACATACGAACCTGCATTCACTAAAAACTCTGCCTTTAATAAGAATTTTGGTAGTGCAGAAGGAACCGTATGCGAGGGAAATGATGCCCGGTTAAGTGACACACGTGTACCGAAAGCGCATACTCACAAGAAGTCTGAAATAAGTGATTTTCCAACTTCGATGCCAGCAAGCGATGTACCTGCATGGGCGAAGGCTGCAAGTAAACCATCCTATACAGCTTCCGAAGTTGGTGCGTCTCCGTCGAATCATACTCATACAGGGGTCTATCAGCCAGCAGGAAGTTATGCAGCGAGTTCGCATAAACACGGAGCAACGGATATAACTCCTGATGGTACTCACCGCTTTGTTACTGACACGGAAAAAGAGACCTGGAACAGTAAAGCTGCGGGAAACCATAATCACGATTCAGTGTATCAAACTAAAGGTAGTTATGCTGCTTCATCACATAGTCATGATGCGACGGATATTAACCAAGATAGTACGCATAGATTTGTCACGGATTCGGAAAGATCTACTTGGAATAGTAAGGCGGCAGGAAATCACAACCACGATTCAGCATACCAACCCAAGGGTAGTTATGCTGCAAGTTCGCATAAACATACAGCTACGGACGTTGAAGAAGATTCGACTCATCGTTTTATGACGGATGCAGAACGTACAAAACTTAGTGGAATAGCCTCCGGAGCTAATAATTACTCTCATCCGGCTTCTCATCCAGCATCAATGATTGAAGAAAGTACTACAAGAAAATTCATGACTGATGCAGAGAAAACTTTACTAAGTTCTCTCGGGACTAATGCTATACAATTAGAATCACAAAATCTATGGAATGAAAAAGCAAAAAATGGATATGTAAAATATTCAAATGGGCTATTGATGCAATGGGGAACAAGAGCTGGAGCAACGGGTGCAATTAGCCTGTATTTTCCTACCAGCTTCTATGATACTAATTACAATGTTTATCTTACTGCAGGGTTAAACGTCACAAGTGAACCATTTGTGTATGCTCCGGGTTATGACCCTAATAATAAGAATAAATCATATATTATAATTCTTGCCCGTGGAATAAATTCAACTCCGGCTATCGTTTGGACTAGCTGGGATTTTACATGGTTTGCAATAGGACGTTGGAAACTTTAAAAATTATAAATTATGAAATATTGGAAACAAGGATTCTATGACGAATACCAGGAAGGTTCGGTAGAAATTACGGAAGAGTATTACAATCAGTTATTAGCTGGGCAGTCTAACGGTTTACTGATAGTTGAAAGTAAGGATGGATACCCAATATTGGTAGAATATGAGTACGACATCGAAGAAGTGCGAAAAATGAAAATGTCTGAAATACAGATATTTGACAAATCGACTAATGTCAATTCTTTTGATTTATTAGGTAAAAGCATGTGGTTAGATAAAAGTACACGTGTTGGATTATTTAACTCAATTTCGATTGAAAAAGAAGCTGGTAAAACAGATACAGTACTGTGGTATGATGCTATAAAGTATATCATTCCAATTTCTGACGCTTTATCAATGCTGAATGAGATTGAAATGTATGCATTAAACTGCTACAATGTGACACAATCTCACATCGCAGCAGTTAGATCATTGCAGACAATTGAGGAAATCGAAAACTATGATTATACGGTCGGTTATCCGGTGAAACTTAGCTTTCCCGGGTAACCAGTCTTGAAATTGTATGCTTCAATTTCTTCTTTTGTCTCTAGCTGTTGAATAGCTTTCGTATGCCTTTGTGTCGTATCATAGCACGCAAGGGCATACAATTCTAGCTGTTGTAATATGTCAATAGCTCTTTCGATTGATAAGACAAACTTTGTATCACCAATCCAGATACTTGTTTCAGATCGTCCGGCTTCTTTCTCAATATTGATTGAGTTCATAAGCCCGACGCGTGTAGACTTGTTTAACCATCCCAATACTCCGTTTATACTGAACTGATTCACTGCTTCAGATGAATCGAACAATCGTAATTCATCAAGTTTTTGCGATCTGGTTTCTTCGATAGTAGCCTCGTGCACAACTAAAATAGGATATCCTTTTTTGCTTTCAGTTATTATCAAGCCGGTAGATTGACCAGCCAGTAACTCTTGATAATATTCATCCGTAATTTCTACCGAACCTTCCTGGTATTCGTCATAGAATCCTTGTTTCCAATATTTCATAATTTATAATTTTTAAAGTTTCCAACGTCCTATTGCAAACCAAGTAAACTGCCAACCTGTCCAAGCTATTTCTCCTCCGCTTGCTATATACCTTGTACCTACTTTAAATGAAGAAACTGTTTTAGTATATATTGTTGGAGCATACACTATAATCTCTGTTGTATTAGCTGATACTCCCGTTAGTTGTACGATATAATTCGTATCATAGAAACTTGTAGGTAGATATAATGAGGAGAATCCTACAGCTCCAGCCTTTACTCCCCACTGGATTAATAGACCATTATTGAACTTAATATATGAATTTTGTCCGAAACTTTGACCAGATGATTGAATTGCATTAGTTCCGAGAGAACTTTGCCAAATTACAAGCAATAAAAGTAATACCAATTTTCTACTAAATCTATCCATAATCAAATTGATGTTATAATATTTCTATTTTCAACGACCTATAGCTATCCAGTCAAATGAACGAGTACTACTTCCTACGGTTATACTATTATCTGCAAGTAGAAACTTTCGCATGACATCTACATAAGATGCTGATTTATTATACGGTAAAGCAGTATATAATGTATGTTCATTAGATACTGTCTCCATCGTAGTCACAAATTGATAGGAGGCATCATGAAAAGAAATAGGGAACCATATAGTTGCACTTCCAGCTGATGAATTAGTTAAATGCCCCCATTGAATTAGTAGGCCATCTTCATATTTTCGATAACCGTTTTGTCCCAAATTTTGCTCTTTAATTTGCGCAGATTTTGTCCCGAGAGAACTTAGGTGAATTAAACTACATTTTGAGTGATTTCTTTTAATATTTTCCATTTTGATTTATTTCGTGACAATGCTGTTGATGTTGTGTGTAATATATTATTTTATCAATGATTCGTCTATCATTTCCTTACTTTTATGCCTATTATTCAATACATTTCTATTTGACGTTTATATTTTAGGATATAATTCTAAGGACATGATAAGTTTATATAATGGTGATAAGGAAATAAAAATCGAAGTAAAGGATGAAAGCTACTCTTATGAAGCTATCATGGGAGAAGATACACTCACTTTGTATTTTTCTCATCCGGGGTATATTGAAATTCCGGTTGGCTCCTGGTGTGATTTCTACGGAAAACGGTATTCCCTCAAAAAAGACAGCAATTTCAAGAAGAACGGTGAACGTAACTTCGAATACACTCTGATTCTGGAAACTGGGAAGGCTGATGCTATGCTGTGGAAAGTACGTCATACCGTTGACAGAAGCATTAAATTCTCATATACAGCCAAGGCACATGAACACCTACGTCTACTCGTTGAGAACCTGAACCGTCGGAGTACCGGTTGGAAAGTCGGTGATTGCATTGAGGGAACGGAAAAAGTAATCAACTACAATCACACCTATATTCTTGATGCTTTCAATCAACTTGCAGAACTATATGAGACAGAATGGCAGATCACAGAAGAAACGGTTGAAGGAAAACAAATTAAGACTATCCATCTGCGTAAAGTTGAGTATAACAAGGAGAACCCTTTGAAACTGTCGTATGGTAAAGGCCACGGCTTCAAGGTCGGTGTTGGTAGGACTTCTGGGGATATACCACCCGAAATAATTTTGGTAGAAACTACAGATCGCAATATTGATTATTCTACATACGGATCTAAATACCTGTTACTTCCAAAGAATAAGACTCTTGTTTACGAAGGGAGAACGTATAAGACAGATGCGGATGGAACTTGTGTCATGCGTGCTGATAAAGAACTTACAACAGCAAAGGAAGATAGTCTGGACTGTACAGCTATTTATCCTTCCCGTGTTGGTACTGTTAGTTCTGTTATTGAAGTGAACAAGGAGAATAACTTCTTTGACTTTGTAGATAAAGACATTCCTGAAGAGTTGAATTTCGAAGATTGTCTCATAGCAGGAGAAACAATGACGGTTATTTTCCAGACTGGTATGCTTACAGGCAAGGAGTTCGAAGTAAAGTATATCCATGAAGCGAAAGACAAGAAAGAGGCACGTCGATTTGAAATTGTTCCGCAGGAAATTGATGGTATTACTATGCCAGAGCCGGAAGTCTGGCGACCGAAGGTTGGTGATACATACGCAGTGTTCGGAATGCAATTGCCGAAGGCTTATATCTGTAACGATAGCACACAAACGGGTGCGAGCTGGGAAGCTTTCAAGGAAGCTGCTAAATACCTCTATGAACATGAAGATAAAGCATTCATATTTACCGGGACATTGGACGGTATTTGGGCTAAAAAACGCTGGTTGGAGATAGGCGGAAAGATTGTGCTAGGTGGATATGTAAACTTCTCTGATACACAGTTTCATCCGGAAGGTTCTCTTATCCGGATGATTGGAATCAAACGTTTTGTGAATAATCCGTATTCACCCGAAATTGAATTGTCTAACGAACCGATAGGTACGTCTGTGTCAAGTGATCTGAACAAGATAGAAACTAACGAGGTGACAGTTATTGAGAAGCATAAGGACGCTTTACAATTCACTAAACGTCGTTTCCGTGACGCAAAGGAAACGATGTCTATGCTTGAAGATGCACTGTTGAACTTCTCCGGCTCCGTCAATCCGATAACCGTTTCAACCATGCAACTGCTTGTCGGAGACGAAAGCTTGCTATTTCGTTTTGTCAATTCAAAAACGAATCCGGTTCAGGTATCTCATAATATTACTTTCAATACAAGTACAAAGATACTGAACGCTCCGGCAGGAATCCTTCAGCATTTGACACTCGGTATTAGTTCTCTTTCTTCTTCTCATAAGGCAGATGAATACAAGTACTGGGACATGGCTAACTATGATTCTCCGGTACTCATTGACCCGGACAAAAAGTATTATCTATATGCTAAAGTTGGCAAGGAGAATCAAGCCGGAACATTCCTCTTGAGTGAAACAGCTATTAAAATGGAACAGATAGCTGGATATTATCATTTACTCACCGGAGTGCTTAACAGCGAGTATGAAGGTAGTAGAAGTTTTGTTCAGCTATACGGATTTACTGAAATTCTGCCGGGCCGCGTAACAACAGAAAGAATCCTTTCTCCGGATGGTGATACATATTTCGATCTAGTAAAAAGTGAGATCGGCGGTAACATTCAAATAAAAGCAGGTTCTTCCGGATTGGAAAATCTGTCTGAATGGGAAGCTGCTCATCAGGAAATAAAGGATGCAGCTAAAGCGGCCAAGGATACTGCTGATTCAGTGGAAGGACTTCATAATTATGTAGATGGAGCCTTCGCTGACGGAATTATAGACGAAGCAGAAGCAAAAACTATTGAAAAGTATATCAATACTGTCAACAATACCAAACAAGCTATCGAAGCAACTTACAATAAACTCTACACAAATGTTTATTTATCCGGTCCTGCAAAGATTGGTTTGCTCAATGCTAAAGTTAGCTTAATGGGGAGTATTGAAAGCCTGATTAATACTATCAATGCCGCAATTTTCGACGGATTTACAACATCTGAAGAAAAGAAAGACGTGGATAATAAATTCACTCTTTTCAATTCTGCCTATGCTGATTTTAATACTGCTGTTGAAGCCGCTAATAAGGCTATACAGGACAAGCTAAAGGATTATTCGGATGAAGCACTGAAACAGGCAATGCAGGCTTTAGAGGATGCTGCGGATGCTGCTAAGGCTGCGCAGGATGCTGCAACATCAGTTGAAGGCTTGCATGACTATGTAGATGGCGCATTTGCGGATGGCATTATAGACGAGGCGGAAGCTAAAGCGATTGAGAAATACTTAAATACAGTCGGAAATACGAAATCTGCTGTTGAAGCTACATATAGCAAACTATATGTGAACGCTTATCTGGAAGGCTCTGCTAAAACAGATTTACTTAATGCCAAGGTTTCTTTGTCAGGTGCAATTGACAATCTTATTGCTGCAATAAATACAGCTATTGCAGATGGACAAACGACTATTGAGGAAAAAAAGAATGTAGATGATAAGTTTACTCTATTCAACTCTGCTTTAGCTAGTTTCAATACAGCCGTTGAAGGAGCAAACAAAGCCATACAAGACAAACTGAAAAGCTATTCAGATGAATGTACAGCTGATCTGAAAGTGCTCAATACTCAAATCTCCGCACAAGTAACTCGAGTTGACAGCCTGACGCAGCGGATAGATACTGCCGGGTGGATAACGACTTCCGACGGTAATAAGATATATGCTTCTAAAGAACTGGAAAACGGTAATACGCTTATATCTTATATCAACCAGGCGGCCGGAGAGACTACGATTCACTCATCTAAAATTAATTTGGAAGGTGCTGTTACAATCACCGCACTGCATAGTGATCTGCAGACAATGATTAACTCCAAGATTGATCGAGACGGATTGGGTAAATTGGCATTTGAGGATGCAGTTGAATATGCAAAACTTGGTACTACCATTGTTGTAGGTGGATATTTGAATACTGACTATATCCGTGTGAAACGTATTGATGCGGACGGCGCAAAGGTTGGAGGATTCACTATTGATAACGGTCGGTTAGTCTGGAAAGCGGGTGATTATTTCGGGGATATTTCCCGCAGTCTGAAATTGGGATATAGTACCACCTCGAAAGAAGGTGTAGTGCATGTTACTTTCAATCCAGCCACGGATGGTAATTTCGGTATTTCCGCTATTGGGGCTGGTTTTGGAGGAAGTGCTGCTATTTATGGTTCTACCAATCTTAAGACTCCTAAATATCCCGATAATTACATTTATGCGGGTTTCTTCGATGGCAACGTAAGGGTACTAGGAGATGTAACGGCAAATGGATTCTTTCCGAGTGATGGCAATGGGAGTTATTGGTCTGTTATTTCAGATAGCACAATTACACTTTTAGATCCTTCTACACGAGGAAAGACTTTGCATATAGTAAAAGGGTTAATCGTTGAAATAAAATAAAAATTATGAAAGTAAATCTAAACAGAAACTTACTCGACTTTAGAGGTCGGGAGTTTGTCGAATTGGTGAATGGTAAGGAAAGTAAGAAATCTCTTCGTGATTTGGTGGCAGAGGCATTATTTGCAGCAGGCTCTAATCCACAGAAGAATATGGAAACTTCCAAGAAATTACGAGCATATAAAATGCTACAACAGATTATTAACAATCGTGGAGTACTTGATATTGAAACGGAAGATGCTGCTCTATTAAAAGAAATTTGTGGAGAGTATCTTACTGCAGGTACGTATGGACAAATTTATGATTTAATAGAAGGAGGAAACAAGGAATGAACATCACAGCAACTAACAGTACTGCCACAACTAAGGTTACGGACGCTATCAGGATTAAGTACAGAATGTCAACTCGTGGTACCGAAGCGGTGAAAGATATTACTGCCGAAATCATTAAGGATGAAACGACTGTCGGATTCTTCAATGCATCGCGAAATGGAGTAACCGGATTCTCGCTACATGAGGATCATGGGCTAACCTTTGGCGAAGTGAAACAAGTATTTCAGACAGCTATTGATGATTGTAGCGAGGTATTAAAATAAAGTATTAATATTTTAGATAAAAATGATATGGATTATTTCAAAAACTTACTTATTGGATTGGTTACCGGCATAGCTGCTTATCTCAATCCTATTTCTGGGGAGATCAAAAGTCTTATTGCTGTATTTGCCCTCAATTTCATTTGCGGGCTACTTACTGCACTCCTTATCAATCATGAGAGTTTTTCTTTTAAAAAGGCTTGGAGGTGTATCGTAGAAGCAACTATTTTCTTTGCCTTGGTTAGCTGCATCTACTTTATTGGTGAACACAAAGGAAATCCGGAAGGTGCGCTACAATGTGTTTCATTTATTACGTATAGCGTTTTCTATTTCTACGGGGTGAACATTCTAAGGAATATCAAAGAAATTCTACCCAACTCTAGCAATGGCCATAAGGTAGTAGCTTTCTTGCACTATGTATTAAGTGTTGAGTTTATAAAGAACATCCCCTATTTAACGAACTACTTACAAAAAGGAGACGCAAAATGAAAACTATTGATGCAATTATCATCCATTGTTCGGCCACGCGTGCCGGACAGGATTTACGAGCCAAAGATATTGACCGGATGCACCGGGCTCGGGGATTCAATCAAATCGGTTATAACTTCATTATTGACCTTGACGGAATGGTTGAGAATGGGCGACCGTTAAGCATTGACGGAGCGCATTGTAATACCAAAGGATTTTCAAAGTCTTCGTATAATAAGCATAGTGTTGGCATCTGTTATATCGGAGGCTTGGACGCATCTGGAAAACCTGCAGATACACGTACTCCAGCTCAAAGGACAGCACTACGCGAATTGGTCGCGAAGCTCTGTAAGGAATATCCTATAATTGAAGTGCTCGGACATCGTGATACTTCGCCGGATCTAGACGGCAGCGGAGAGGTAGAGTCTAGGGAATATATCAAGGCTTGTCCCTGCTTTGATGTCAGGAGTGAATTTTCTAATTTTCTTCGTAATACAGTAGTTCGGCCATGAAAACGTTTTCTTGGACATTAGTCGTATTATTGGCTATTGCTTGTGTAGTAGCCTGGTTCCGTCCACCTGATCCTCTCCCGACACAAATAAGAACTAAGACGAATATAAGGACGGTTGTCAAAGTTGATACATTGCTTATTTCTTCACCTATGGCTCCTTTGTTGTTTATACAGTTAAAAGATACGATACACATAGGTGATACAGTAGTCAATCGTGAACAAACTTGCTATAAGGATAGTCTTTACCAAGCATGGGTCTCTGGTTACCACCCAAGACTTGACAGTATAGAAGTGTATCCGCGAACTGTGTTTCAGGAAGTGACAAATGATATTTATCATACTATTGTTCCAAAGAGGAAGCGTTGGGGACTTGGGTTACAAGCCGGATACAGTTATCCCAATGGTTTATATCTTGGTGTAGGGATTAGTTATAACTTATTTATGTGGTAATATGAAAAGAAAAAGGGTGGCTAATAAACCACCCTTTTCTTAAATAGATACATAGCATAACTCTCTTCCTAACTTATGAAGAGCATTCACTATTTTTTCGGCAGTTTCTTTACGAGGCTTTGAACGTCCACAGGCATAATGGCTAAGCTGTTTTTGATTTATCCCTGTTATATGCTCTAAAGCCGATCTTGTAAAGACTTTTTCATAGCAGCAAAGTAAACTTTCAATATTAAATTTATATTCCAGTTCATAATCCCCATTGAAGATAATAGGATAATCATCCCCTTCTTCTTGGGCACATGATACATAAAAATCAATACTTTCTTTCACTTGCAATTTCAAATCCTCAAAACTTCCAGTGACAGCAACTATCCAACCTTCTAATAACTCGCAAGCTGCAGAGTAACCTTTAGGAGTTTTTGCTACAGTAATGACAACTTTCTTCATATTGATAAAATTTACTAAAATTGTAGAGTCTGGCTAAAATTTAATTCCAGACTGCTTCTCTACACTGGCAAGTAGCATACCATCAATTACATCCGAAGGATTACCATTAATAGTAACTTTTCCTTTTTTTGTAGGATGTTTAAATTGTTTATGACTACCTACTTGGTGGGATTGTACCCAACCACTTTTTTTCAGCCTTTTTAATATAGCTGAAATTTTCATGTTTTTTCCCATTTTTTTCTCTGGGGTTTAAATCTCATTTTTAACAAGTAATGTGTAGAAGTTTACTTATCGTCAACAAATGCATTACAAAGATAGTAATATTACTACTACTACCAATAAAAGACGCTATAGAAAATAGCAATATTACTACTATTTAACATCTTGACTCTAATATTAGAGTGTTAATGTTGCCTACTACCATTTTTATCTAGAATTGAATACTCAATATTAGCATATTTCACAGCAGGTATATACCTTTGCCCCAAAAACAACATTATGGAACAAAACTACGATCACGATTCCGTGCAAGAGTTGCTAGCTTGGGCGAAAGAAACGCTTAGTAATAAATCATATCCTGATGGCAAATTTCAAATCAATAAAGCAACTACAGTACTAGACTGTGCTTCTTTTCTGTCATCAATGATACAAATGATATCAAGGAACTGGGAGAATCCTACATTCTATCCTACTATCGACCAGCTGCGGGAATTTAGGATGAAAATAACAGAGATGCATTAATTAATGCAATATATTTATAATACAAACAAGATATGGGAGAAAGACAAACCTTATTAAAATCAATTACAGAGGATATATACAGTGGTTCATTGATAAAATCTCCAAAGTTATCAATCTTTGAGATTGAATATTCTGGGCTAATAAATGAGGTGAAAAGAGTTTACTCAGCATTAGGAGGAACTTCTGAACAAATACCCATAAACTATGGTTCCTGGGATATTTCATTGAAAGATTTTTGTATTGAGCTTGACGAAGAAAGACATTTCAATCGATACCGACTTGAGACATTGGCTTCTTCTATCTACAATGATTTCCCTTTTTTTTCAGTTTCTAATTATAAAACATATTGTTTAACAAAGGAAGAACAATGTTTAAGAGCTGCAAGTTGGGGAAATAATTGGAAGACAAACTCTTCTGATAAAAATTTTGTTATTAGTGGAGATTATGGTGATTTATCAGAAAATGGCAGTTCTAGATGGAGACAAAGGGCTTTTTATGATTTCATAAAAGATCTGAATTCAGTTATAAGAAAAGTTCCAATATTACGTATTTCTATATATGATACTTATAATGGTAATACAGTGAATGAAATGCTAATTAAAAAGGACGTTCGTAATTTGAGAGCGTTTTTGAAAGATTTAAGGAAAAGTATTTAGATATAGGTGAGGTAGCTTATTCGGCTACCTCTTTATGCTCTTTGTAAAATGGTTGGGTCAGTTGAAATCTTCTTAATAAAATCTCTCTCTATTATATAAGCGTCCATTTTATTAGCATCAAACGGTTTAAGAAAAGAAGTAACATCCGCTTTCTGTAAGTCAGAATCCAGCCATTTTTCTTCGTCCTCTTTAGATAGGATAGCCGGCATCCGATGTTTTGAATTATGGATATAATCAGTCAAAGGGTTAGTATCAGTAGTTATAATAGAGAAAGTATCATATTTTTCTCCTGTCTCTTTGTCTAGCCAACGATCGTAAATACCTGCCATCGAAAAGATAGGTTCATCTTTCAGATATATGTAATAGGGAATCTTCTTTGCTCCCTCATGCCTCCATTCAAAATACCCGGTTGACGGCACAATACATCGCTTCTTCATAATTGGTTCCCGGAAAGAAGGCTTCTCAAAAATAGTATCCGAACGTGCATTGAGAGTCATTTTTCGGATTTCCTGCGCATCTTCTTCGGTTCTTACCCAGAATGGTATTAATCCCCAGTTGAACACTTGTATCTCATCCGCGGTTGTGATAATAGGATATTTCGGAAAGTTGAATGCATTCACGTGATACTGCTCGTTTAGCATATCTTGGTATATTTCAACAATATCCGATTTACGACCGTATCGGGCGGCAAGTTTTATTGCTTTCGCTGACATGGAATTATGGAAACACATACTATCTACAATTAATGTCTATAATCTGATTAATATCAGTAGTATAACACCCAGAGAGTTGTTCTTGTTTAAGTTTCCAGTCTCTTCCAGTTCCTTGAATAGCCAATTTAACGAATTGGTTATGCTCTCCGTTAATCTTGTCTATTGCCTGTTGAAGTCTTTCCCGTTTTTCACGATCCACTGAATCAAAAAGTCCAAGCTGGGCGCCTTCAGTTATTTCGGTGATGATAACCCCGGCTTTCTTATACTGATACCCATTCATGAATATTGTTTTCAGTCCGGCTAGTGCATAATGTACTATCTCTTGAGTGTCATTTGTTGGTACCGGAAGATGTAGAACGGTATTTTTCCAATATTGAGGAAGATCTTCCCGAAAATTATTCGTGTGGATAAACACCATCAGGGATATTGCATAAGATTTTTGTTTCCGGAGCTTTTTTGCACAAGTGGAAGCGTGTGTTGCTATTGCTTCAGCTATTGTGTCTATATCAGTGAGCATCTTGCCAAAACTTCGTGAAGTGCAAATTTGCTTTTTGGCCGGTGGAGCTGATTCCATATCAATACATGATATACCGCGAAGCTCTTTCCATGTACGTTCTCCTACAACCGTCATATTCTTGCGTACCCATGCACCGGAAAGCTGCGTAAAGTCATATGCTGTTTTCACTCCTTGCTTTTCGAGCTTTGCTGCTTGTCTACGTCCGATTCCCCATACGTCACTAATATCTGTCAGTTGTAGTGCTTTGATTCGTTTCTCTTCGGTGTCAATGATACAAAGACGGTTGTAAGCTGGATACTTCTTTGCAAACTTATTAGCTACCTTTGCAAGTGTCTTGGTATGTGCAATACCTAAACTAACAGGAATACCGGTACCACGTGTTACCTGGTTTACTATTCTTGTTCCAAGTGATTGAATATCCTGAATGCCATCAAGGTTGATAAATGCTTCGTCGATAGAATAAACTTCCAGTTCGGGTGCTAATCCTGCCAAAATAGACATTACGCGTCCGGACATATCTCCATACAGCGTATAATTGCTGCTGAATACAGCAACTCCGTGACTACTCACCAAATCCTTAATCTGATAAGCAGGTACTCCCATTTTGATACCTAGTGCTTTAGCTTCATTGGATCGTGCAATAACGCACCCGTCGTTATTACTAAGTACAACGACAGGCTTCCCGTTAAGCGCTGGATTGAATACCCGTTCACAGGAAGCATAGAAATTATTGCAGTCCATCAATCCGAACATTATCTTTTCCTCCGATTCTTTTTTATTGTATAGGTTACTATCCCCCAAACCATAAACTCATTATCTTTCGTCACTTTGATGGGTGGATAATTACTGTTTGACGGTACTAACCATGCTGCATCGGGTTCTAGTCTTACACGCTTTACGGTAAACTCACCGTCGATAAAGCATACGGCAAGATCATCATCCAGTAATTCAAGCGATTTGTCTATTACGAGTATATCGCCTTCCTCTATTCCTTCATCACGCATTGAGTCTCCGACTACACGACCATAAAAAGTACTTGCCGGGTGCCGAATAAGCTCTTTATTCAAATCAATTGCCTGCTCTAAATAGTCCTGAGCCGGTGAAGGAAAACCGGCCTTTATGCCTTCATCAGCGTATTGCAAAGGAAGATTGCTTGATATATCTATTTTATGTATTTCTATTTGCTTTTTCATAACTCTGCTTCTTTGTATTAAAACAAAAGAGGTCAGGGTTTGCTCATTGCAGATACTTTTTTTAATTATTAATAGTTTTCTCCCAATCATCCAGCACAGTTACATCCCACCGTGGAAGGTCAGGATTAATATATGTTACCGACCTGCCATACACAGAAAAACTTTTGCCAATAAACTCGTCGATAGCTTCATCTTCCCCTTTTTGAAGACAGATATTCATAAAGACATGCATTTCATCCCAGTTGGTTGGCCCAATAAACAAAGATTCAATGAACCGACCTTTAACTGGAGCCCCGACAACCTGGTCTTTTATTCGCTCAATAAGAGCAATTGCTTCTTCAATTGTCATATAGATTATTTTCCAGCAAATATAAGAAAAAGGTTCGGTTATCCTTTCATCAGCATAATATCTACTCTCATCTCTATATATTCAGTATATTTTTCTGGATCGTTGGTATAGTCTACCACCCTGTTTATGGCTATTTCCGCTTGCTTTTGCTGGTGATGCTATGGAACGTCTAGAAAGGTGGTTATACTGGCTGATTCCTCTTGCGATTATTGCAAGGGTTATATTTTTATGCATACAATTGATATTGTAATGTTCACTTTGCAATATTAAGCAAATAAAAGATAAAAAAAACGTTATTTTTGAGCAAAATCAGACTTAATGTGTTTAATTTGCGAAAAAGATAATATAATTCTATGAATACTTATAAATGTTTTGTTCATAATTTAGCAGAACAGCAAATTAATAAAGTTTTCCTTAATTCGGATAATGATAAAATGTTGTCTGTTTTTCAAGAAATGTTCGATCATTCTAGTACGGAGTTTAGAATATTTGCAGGGAATTTATGTAACGAAGTAACAGGAAGTAAAGAATACATTGAATCTGTAAGTAATTTTATTGAGAAAAAAGGATATTTGTATATATTATTAAATAAATTTCGACAAGAACAGGCTGTAAATCACAATTTATATAAACGTTTGGCTTATTATCAATCATTAGGGGAATATCACATTTTAATAAAGTCAACAAACACACAAATTGCTTATAAAGATAAGTCAGCTCATTTAGCTATTGGAGATCGTTGTTCTTATCGTATTGAAACGGATATAGAAAAACGTACTGCAATATGTAATATGGCAGATCCTGATTATTCAGAGAAATTAGTATCTTTTTTCGATACAGTATTTAACGATCCTGCTAATCTAGTTATTGACCTAGTGAAAATATTTAATTTGTAATAAAATGGAATTAGATAATTTCACTTCTTTTATAGAAATGGGCGCGACACTTACTATCGCATTTGTGGCTGTTGAATATACAAAGCAATACACTTGTTTAATAGCCCAAAAAGTATTTGATTATTTTGGACGTATTGAGAAAATTGTTTTAGAATGTAAAAAAGCTATTGACGAAGATACAATTGATGGGTTAAGCAGTTTTAGTATTGATGGCTGCGATGCAGGTTTTAAGATAGAGGGATTGAAAAGGAAGAAAGAAAAAGCTTTGCAAGATATTAATGATAAGAAGAATTCTTTAAATAGCTACGTTTTAGAAAAATGTAATTCAAAAAGTTATTCAGCTTTGAGTTTATTTACATTCTTATTTTCTTTGGTTTCATTATTTATTGCAGGATTTGATTCAGACTCTATAAGGGTCTTTTGGATTGTAGTTGTTTTATTATCGTTCTTATACACAGTCTCTTCATGGTTTTTTGGTGAAAAGAAAAGATGTAAATTATGGGTTGATTATTCTTCATTAAAGTGTTCAATATATGTATTTTCTATCATATTGTTATTGGGAATAATTACTACTTGGATTTGGGGTGAAATCTTAACAAGGCACCTGTTAGTGCCTTATTATGATATTGCAGTTTATATTACTTTATTCCTGCCATATGTAAATTTTGTAGTATTTGCATTTTTTATACGAAGCAAGTCTGTTGATATATATAATGCAATAGAGAAGACTTTTGAACCATTAAAGGCAATATGTAAGGATATACAGAAAGAAACAGACAAGCTTTCGACAGTGAAAGACCTTGCTCTAGAGATTAAGGGAGCACAGAAAAATTCTAATGTAAATGAAATAAATGATGCAAAAAACTTGTCTGGAGTTGAAAAACGTCCTTTTAAAAAGATGGTAAATAGAGATTTAAGAAGACGATTATAGCTTATTCCTTTTTAAAATGGAATCCTCCCGGTGTATTAGATATGCCGGGATTTTTTATACCTTTGCCGAAAACTAACATTATGGCAGAAGAAAAGAAATATGACTATGACTCGATAAACGAGTTGCTAACTTGGGCTAAAGAAACGCTCAATAATAAGAGATACCCAGCCGGGGAATTCCAGCTTGATAAATGCGCAAAGATTCTCGATTGTGGAAAGTACCTTGATTCGATGATTTCAGTGATTTCGAGGAACTGGGAGAATCCGACGTTTTACCCGACGATTGACCAATTGAGATTGTTTAGAGAGAAGGCAGCCGAATAAGCAGCCTTCTCTTTCAATTCTCATTTTTCAGCTCTTTAAGTTTTTCAATTTCTATTTTAGCAAGGTTTATATATGGTAGCGATGAGTACATATTAGCATACATTTTGACTTCTATATATTTGGAAAGTGCTTTTTTGTAATCTTTTCTTTTCTCATAAGATTTAGCATCTTCTATAATTTCATTGATCATTTCAATATCAAATAAGGGGCCGGGATAGCAAGGATCGGATAAATCAATCTTATTTTTTAATTCTTTCAGTCTTGTTGTTGCTATGCCATTGTATAAATGATTATTGTATAACATCGCAGCTTCCAACAACTTGTAATATTGCATTTTTGCTTCTTTATATTTTTTATTTTCCATCAAGTTGTCTGCATCAATTAGTAAATTGTGCATTTCATTATTCCACACATTTGTCGCATCTATAGTTTTTTTTGATTGATTGTTTTCTATATCCTTAATCTTATTAACAACAATGTTATTATATAAAGAGTTATTTTGTAGCGTTGTGGTATTTAAGAGTTTTTTATATAACACATTGGCTTCTTTGTATTTTTCTGCGTTAACTAAACTATCTGCATAGGTCAATATCTGATTTATTTCCTCATCATTGCATAAATCCACAATCACATCAAATCCATCAGAATCTTTTAAACAAAACTTGTTTTCTGAATTTTGGCAGGAAATATTTGAAACGTTTTTGTCTATTGCGTACTGACTGTTTTTTGTCTTATAGTCAATATTTGAATAAGAAATACCTTTTATGGCCTTATATAATTGGAGTCCAGTGAAATAATTGTTAAAAAAAAGATTTAATGATAATCCTCTGCTTGTTTCCAAAGATAATCTTCCATATTTAATAATAGGGATTTGTGGATTATAGCTATATCTTAAATCCGCTCTTCCATCATTTCTTGGGTAAAGAAACGTATAACTATCTAAAGTATAGTCATGAGTATTAAAAGATTCATCTTCTTTTATTTTCACTTCTTTATATTTACAGTTTAGATTTTCATAACCAATAATAGCAAACTCTCCATTACATTTAAAGATAATACCCTTTCCGAAAAAAAATAAATCTATACATGGAGCGGTAATTGTTAATGCAGGGCAATGGCTTATATGTATATTAGGCATAAATGAAATTTGCGCTTTTACTCGATTTAGCATAAAAGAATGATACACACTTTGATTATTAAAAAAAGAGGGTCTATCATCAGATAGTAAAAGCTTTGAAGAATTTAATGGTTCTTTCAAAGACAATATTTTTTTCTCAACGATTAAATTTCTCAACCCCTCCGCATTTAATGTTTCTATTTGTTTTCTGTTGCTTAAATCTTCAATGTCCTTTATTGTATTACTAATATCAGCTTCAATTTTGCTTTTCTTTCTTGGAAAAAATGTGAAGAGTTTCTTTCTTAACTTCAACTTCTCTAATTCGTTATTTTTTAATAATATAGTTTTTTTTAAAGACTGGTTCTCTTCGATCAAAGTAATAAAGTCCGCTATGATATATTTGTATTTATTATCAGTGATTGAGCGTATATTATCTATATAAATTTTACACTTCTGTGTTTTTTCGTTTTTTTTGAGGGAGGTATTAGGTAGAGTTTGGCTATTTGTTTTCACAATACTCCTTTTTGTAGAAGTCTCTTCCAAGGCGGCAGCTATAGGAATTGCTATTACACTTGAAATTAGTTTAGTTCCAAATTTTAGAGATGATTTTCTTATAACCGAACCTCTTAATCTCCTATTTTTACCATTGTATCCCATGAGTATTATTTTGTTTATAAAAGTTAAACTTATTTTTTTTTAACAAACACTAATTTATATAACTTAAAACTATTTTTATTTGTAACGGATAATGCAATATTCGCGATTATTTTCCACATTTGCAAGTATTATTTTTATACTTACGCTGGTCTTGATCGAAGCATAGTGAAAATATCCTATAAAAAAGGAGTATGAGGGAAATGTATCTTCAAGTAATCCTCTTTATTTTACCCCTTCATCATCATGATATCCGCCCTCATCTCTATATAGTCCTTATATTTATCCGGGTTGTTCACATAGTCTATAACTCTGTTTATGGCTATCTCCGCCTGTTTCTGCTTTACTTTTGTATAATACCTGATAACCCCTCTGCTTTTGTCCGAATGACCGAGGCAATAATCTATCACCCCGTCTGGTATGCCAAGTTCAGAGGCGAATTGTGCAAAAGTCTTACGAGCAGAATAGAAACACAATGTCTGTTTAATCCCCAAGTATTCCTTTAGTTCCCTCATGCAAAGATTGATATATTTTTGCAAATTAGAATAGGTATAAGAATACCCCAAATCCAAAAATCCTTTTTTATTTATGTACTTACTGATAATTGCTTTCGCTTCACTGTGTATGGGTATCGTTATAACTGATTTCCCTGTCCTAGCATGAACAGTCTTGATTCTTTCAAAAGAAAGTATATCCACCGACAAATCGACTGATAACAAATCTTTCAGATTGATACCGCACAAATAGAAAGATAGTAAAAACATATCCCTACCTAAATTCAATCGTTTTCCTTCAACTTCCGTTCTTTGTATTTTCTGAAATTCTTCTATTGAAAGATCGCATTCTTTAGGGTCTGCTGTTGGTATTTTCGTGTACGCAAATGGGTGCATATCCGTTTTCAGAACACCTGTTTTTATCAGCTCGTTTATCCGGGCTTTCAGATGGGTTAATCGCAATCCGATGTTTCCATTAGCATAGCCTTTCTTTATCATCCACTTTTTAAAATGCTCTACCAATAAAGTATTAATTGCAGGAATAGGTACATCTCCTTCCGCATTCGTAAACACCCGTACAGTCTCCTCATTCATTTTTGCATAGCTTTCCCTCCCCTCTTCCCTAATTTCATTTATGCGCTGTTTCCAGAACTCCAGAAACGAAATATGTGAAGGGCGTTCCTTGGACATTATAATCCGCTTTATCTGAATTGCAGAAAAATAGTCTATACATTCAATAGAATTAAATTTCTCTTTGTATTGTGAAAACACAAATTCAAGCCTTTTATTCATGACGTTCGCATCCTTCCGGTAAGCGACTTTACCGTTATCGAATTCTGCAATATCATCTAACAGAAACTCTGTTTTGATGTAGGCGCGTTCTTTCTTTTGGGAGATGCAGACTAAGATGGGAAGCCTGCCATCATGTTCCTTAATAGAACTTAAAATTGTTAATCTGATTGTTGCCATAGTCGAATAATCAAAACACAATTCTACTATACAATTTTGTGCAAATATATATGCAGATTTATGTTTTTTTTATTCAGAACTGAATTTTTAGAAAAGAAAAACGCTGATTAAATATATGATAATCAGCGTTTTATTCAAGAGCCGCTAGCCAGACTTGAACTGGCGACCTACGCGTTACGAATGCGTTGCTCTACCAACTGAGCTATAGCGGCGTTTGTCTCTCGTTTACGGCGTGCAAAATTACAGCTTTATTTGAGAAAACAAAAAGAATCCGATTATTTTTTGAGCTTAATTTTTAAATCAACTTTTGTTGACGTTATCTAAAACTTTTCTTTGCGTTCAAATTTTCCGTCCTCGGTATAGTACTTCCATGTCCCCTTCGGTTTATTATTTGCATACTTTCCACGAAGTTTCAATGTCCCATCTTCATAATATTCGCGGTAACGACCATGGCGTTTCCCTTCTTTTACTTCCGCTTCACTCTTCAATGCTCCCTCCGGATAAAACTCCCGTAAAACGTTTCCTTCAAACTTTTCGATATAGAAACGTTTCAGTTCGCTCATCTGCTCTTTTTCGGTCTCTGCATCTTCGTTCATTTCCTTATCATCTTCATCGGTAGCAATAGCAACGTCAACCTCTTCCAGTTGATATGGGCTATAATCCATCACATACTGCAAAGAAGCCGACTGATCCTCTCCTATAATCTGCATAGTCCAGTAAGGAAATGAATACAAAACGTCTTTGTTTGATTGTATTTCATTCCATGTAGCAGGATTCATCATCGGTTTCAACTGGGAATAAAACTTGCGCACATCTGTATATAAGAAAATAGTAGAACTTGATTTTAAATATGACAGTGCATTTTCAAAACCCGGATTATTTTTTAATAAATTCTTCTGCTCGTAATCTTCTACAAAGGAAAGTAAAGAAGCAGCTTTATTACTAAAAACTACATAATCGTCAACATAAGTATAGTATGGCTTCTCAAATTTATCAAATAGCTTTCCAAAGAACAAGCGAAAAAAGCCTTTCATTTCGACATAATTAATCTCGAAATCCTTATAATTAGCAGTCTTAATCTTAACCGGAGTACGTCGCTTAATCTTCTTTTCAATGAATTCCATGTTCTTACGGGCATCTTTAATACTTTTAGCCCTGATAGCCAGAATCAGTTCGGGATCATGTCCTAACAAACCTGGTTCGGATTGGGTAATAGCAAACTCTCCTGACATCCAACTCAAAAAGTTTTCTTCCAAAGATATACCGAATAACCCTTCTATCTTTTTCCGGGAACTTTGATAAGAATCATACAACTGTTTATTGTGAACCGACAGTGCATTCTCCAGTTCCTTTACAAAGGTCACCGGACTATTGAAACCTATATTCGTATAAAGAGCTGTCCGCCCGGACAGAATCTCATGTGCTTTCATTTTATGTTTTCCCGAATTCAACAAAGCAGTGACATAAGGATCGGCAGAATCTTTTTTCAATGTATATCCTTTCACTTCCATCCGCTCCTTATTCGTATTTAAATAAAGTCCGGCAAAATTCATGGAATTGCTAAACAGATCAATGTACTCATTTCTTGTACCTAAATAAATAGACATAAATTGAGGTACACGCGCATAATTGACAAAGACTCTGACAAGTCCCTTACCGGAAACCAACTTCTCTGTTTCAATAAAAGACTGATCAAGCCCGATTTTAGGTTTATTACGCGAATCAATAGCCGACTCGACAAGTCCGGATGTGTATGAACCAACCAAATGATTATCGACAAAAGCAATATAGAAAATATCCCTCGTCTCGGAATCGCGCATTTCAAGGATATTAATACCATTATGCATCCGGTTAGTCACAGTAAAACCACTCATGACCAATACGGTTTCAACCTGGTCTTTCAATAAATCCATCTTCGATGTTTTCTGCATATCCAAGATAAGCAAAAAATCCCACTCTGTGGCACGAGTCTTATGAAGCGAAATAAGCATATCCCGTTCACCGACAAGCGACAATAGCACCTTATTGCTTTTGACAACCGAATCGAGCTTCTCTACGCTCTTCGTTACTTCCTCGAAAGATTTCGCTTTCTTCAGACATTGCCATGTTTCACTTCCACTAAACTTTTCCCAATCTTCAATCGGAGCCGATGATTGAATGATAAACGCAGCATCTTCCGGAACCAGATAGATCTGCTGAATATTACGATCAGGTGAGACAAATAAATAAACTACGGAATATACAACATATACCGCCAAAGCCAATGCAGCCACAACTAAAGTTCTCTTCACTATTTTCGAGGTACTTTTTTTCTTCTCCGGGCCTGCATTTTGCTCTCCTTGCCCGCAATTTAATTCATCCATTATTGAGTTGTTATAAACTTGAATGGACAAAAGTAGTAAAAAAGATGAGATTAATTAGTTAATTCATACTCATTTAGTGAATTAGTTCAATAAACAAGATTTTATAAAAAACAGTATAAAGGAGATATCCTCCCTCCTATTTTTATAAAAAACTATTCTGAATAAAGCATAAACCATTGACTCGTATCGTAAATATGTATTAACTTTACAGCATGAAAAAGAAATTCCAACTCGAAGTTCCGGGAGGAGCCGATAAAGTCTTACTTCATACCTGTTGTGCTCCTTGTTCATCAGCCATTATTGAATGTATGATGCAACATCACATCACCCCTGTTATCTATTATTGCAATCCTAACATCTATCCGCAGGAAGAGTATATGATAAGAAAAGACGAATGTACACGCTATGCCCAATCATTGGGATTGGAAATAATAGATGCTGATTACGATCATGAAAACTGGCGATGCCATATAGCAGGAATGGAGCAGGAACCCGAAAGAGGAGGACGCTGCCTACGTTGCTTTAAACTACGCTTATTGGAGACCGCCCGTTATGCACATGAACATGGCCTTTCCGTAATAACCACAACGCTTGCTTCCAGTCGTTGGAAAAGTCTGGAGCAGATTAATGAAGCCGGACAATATGCCACCGCTTCATACCCGGATGTCACATACTGGGAACAGAATTGGCGGAAAGGCGGACTTAGCGAACGACGCATCGCCATCATTAAAGAGTATAACTTCTACAACCAACAATATTGCGGTTGTGAATTCAGCATGAGAAAAGAAGAATAAAACAAACCCGCCATCACCAGCTAACCAATGAATCGAAGTAAAAAAGGCAAAAACAGAAAGCTATTCAAAAAGAAATCACATTCCAATAACAGATTAGGATGTATCATCGCCATTATTGTGCTCATACCTATTTTTTTTGGCGTCTACTTATATTGCCAACAGATTAATATCCAGAAAAATAATGAACTGCAAACCGATACCTCCCTTCAAATTCCACTTGGCAAAGATCTGGAGACCCCCATATCATTAGTTCCCCTGCAAGAACAAATCATCCGACACAGCGGATATACCGTATCATATAACAAAGATTTAAAAATACCCAACTGGGTCTCTTACGAACTAACCCGGGAAGAAACCAAAGGAAAAGAAAAAAGAGGCAATCGTTTTATCGCCGACCCATTAGTGATAGGCCCGATTGCAACTAATGCCGACTACACCCGTTCAGGATATGATAAAGGCCACATGGCTCCTGCAGCAGATATGAAATGGAGTCCTGAAGCCATGAAAGAATCATTCTATTTCAGCAATATGTGTCCCCAACATCCCCAGTTAAATAGAAGAGGATGGAAAAATCTGGAAGAAAAAATCCGGAATTGGGCTATAGCAGATAGTGCCATTATTATTATATGTGGCCCTATTATTGAAAAACATCCCAAAACAATCGGAAAGAATAAAGTCGTAGTACCTCAAAAGTTTTTTAAAGTAGTCCTTTCTCCTTTTGCCAAACCGATACGGGCTATCGGCTTCTTATTCAACAATGAGCAGGCAGTAGAACCTCTATCTTCATATGTAGTCACAGTGGATAGCATCGAGAGCCTGACTAATATGGATTTCTTCGCACCTTTACCCGATGAGATAGAAAACAAAATAGAAGCAAATGCAAATTATTCCCTCTGGCCGAACTAATTAACAACTCGCTTCACTAAGACTAACTTATCTACATACAAATTCTGATTCGTTCCACAATTGTAGAACGAATTAATAATCGCAATACAACCTAATACAATCAGCACATTCAATCTTTAAATATTAGAAAAGTCCGGAGTAATTCATCCTCTTTTCAACGATTCATTATAGAAAGGGATTACACCTATCCAAATTCTTTTTATCTTTGACGAACTTTTTAAATATACCTCAAAAGATGAAGAGAAAAAAGAGAAATATTCTACTATCAATTCTAATCGGAGCATTCCTCCTTTGTGCAATTGCCGGAGGCACCTTTTATTACTATCTGTTTGCTCCTCAATTTCATCCATCTAAAACCGTATATATTTATGTAGACCGGGATGATACAGCCGACTCTATCTATCATAAAATACAAAAAATCGGGCATGTCAATAAGTTCACCGGTTTCCAGTGGATGGCAAAATACAAAGATTTCGATCAGAATATCCATACCGGACGTTATGCCATTCGCCCCAATGACAATGTCTATCACGTATATAGTCGCTTTTCCAGAGGCTATCAGGAAGCGATCAACCTTACCATAGGAAGTGTCCGGACATTAGACCGGTTAGCACGAAGCATTGGAAAACAACTCATGATAGACTCTGCCGAAATCGCCAGCCAGTTATTCGACTCTACTTTCCAGGCTCAAATGGGATACACAACCATAACACTCCCCAGCCTTTTCATACCTGAAACCTATCAGGTATATTGGGACATGAGCGTAGACGACTTCTTTAAACGAATGAAGAATGAGCACGAACGCTTCTGGAACAAAGAACGTCTGGCACAAGCCACCGCCATCGGCATGACACCGGAAGAAGTCAGCACTCTTGCTTCCATCGTTGAAGAAGAAACCAACAACAATGAAGAAAAGCCAATGGTAGCCGGATTGTATATCAACCGTTTACATCAAGATATGCCTTTGCAGGCAGATCCTACCATCAAATTTGCACTACAGGATTTCGGTCTGCGCCGAATCACCAACGAAAATTTAAAAGTCAATTCCCCCTATAACACCTATATAAATACCGGTCTGCCTCCAGGCCCCATCCGTATCCCTTCTAAAAAGGGAATAGACAGCGTATTGAACTATACCAAACATAACTATATCTACATGTGTGCTAAAGAAGATTTTTCCGGAACTCACAACTTTGCATCCAATTATGCCGACCACATGGCAAATGCAAGAAAATACTGGAAAGCCCTGAATGAAAGAAAGATTTTCAAGTAAATTTGTGATAAAACGAACGGAAAAGCCTATCTTTGCCCGATAGATTAACAAACTGTGATCAACACTAAATAAAAGAAATATATATGAGCAAGCAACTCTTACTTGGCGATGAAGCCATTGCACAAGCTGCACTGGATGCCGGACTTTCAGGTGTTTATGCCTATCCTGGTACTCCTTCAACTGAAATTACGGAATATATTCAAATGGCCCCAATAACGACCGAACAGAATATACACAACCGTTGGTGTGCCAATGAAAAAACAGCGATGGAAGCTGCGTTGGGTATGTCATTCGTTGGTAAACGGGCATTAGTTTGTATGAAGCACGTAGGTATGAATGTAGCTGCCGACTGTTTTGTCAACTCTGCCATCACAGGCGTGAAAGGCGGATTGATCGTGATAGCAGCAGATGACCCCAGCATGCACTCTTCGCAGAACGAACAAGACAGCCGTTTCTACGGAGATTTCTCACTGATTCCTATGTACGAACCCAGCAATCAGCAGGAAGCGTATGATATGGTATACAGTGGTTTCGAATTCTCTGAAAAATTGGGCGAACCTATCTTGATGCGTATGGTAACCCGCCTTGCACACTCCCGCTCTGGAGTAGAACGCAAAGCACAAAAACCACAGAATGGCATCTCTTTCAGCGAAGATCCTCGTCAGTTCATCTTGTTACCTGGAAATGCCCGTAAACGCTACAAAGTATTACTTGCGCGCCAAGACGAGTTTATCAAAGCTTCGGAAGAATCACCTTATAATAAATATACAGATGGTCCTAACAAAAAGTTAGGAATTATCGCTTGTGGCATCGGCTACAACTATCTGATGGAAAACTATCCTGAAGGTTGCGAATATCCGGTACTTAAAATCGGCCAGTATCCATTGCCTAAAAAGCAATTACATCAATTGATTGACTCCTGTGACGAAATCCTCGTTCTGGAAGACGGACAACCATTTGTAGAAAAACAATTGAAAGGTTATCTGGGCATCGGCGTTAAAGTAAAAGGACGCTTGGACGGCACTCTGTCACAGGATGGAGAATTAAATCCGGACTCTGTAGCCCGCGCCGTAGGCAAAGAGAATAAATCGGAATTCGGCATTCCTTCTGTCGTAGAAATGCGTCCGCCTGCACTTTGCGAAGGTTGCGGACATCGCGATATGTATATCACACTAACCGAAGTTCTGAAAGAAGAATACCCATCTCATAAAGTATTCAGCGACATCGGCTGTTACACATTAGGCGCGAATGCTCCTTTCAATGCAATCAACTCATGCGTAGACATGGGCGCCTCCATCACGATGGCGAAAGGTGCGGCTGACGGAGGTCTTTTCCCGGCTGTAGCTGTCATCGGAGACTCCACATTCACCCATTCCGGAATGACCGGACTATTAGATTGTGTGAACGAGAATGCCAGTGTAACCATCGTCATCTCCGACAATGAAACTACCGCCATGACAGGCGGACAGGACTCTGCCGGAACCGGACGTATCGAAGCGATCTGTGCAGGTATCGGAGTAGATCCGGCTCATATCCGCGTCGTTACTCCGTTGAAGAAAAACTATGAGGAGATGAAGCAAATCATTCGCGAAGAGATCGAATACCGTGGTGTATCTGTCATTATTCCACGTAGAGAGTGTATCCAGACATTAGCACGCAAAAAAAGAAGTAAGTAAGCCATGAAGAAAGACATTATATTATCAGGAGTCGGTGGACAGGGAATTCTGTCTATTGCTACAGTGATCGGCAAAGCTGCCTTGAAAGAAGGATTATATATGAAACAAGCAGAAGTGCACGGAATGAGCCAACGCGGAGGAGATGTTCAATCCAACCTCCGTATCAGCGACCAGCCGATTGCTTCAGATTTGATCCCATCAGGTAAATGCGACCTTATCATTTCATTGGAACCCATGGAAGGATTGCGCTACCTCCCCTATCTTAGCCCTAACGGTTGGTTAGTGACTAACGAAACTCCGTTTGTCAATATCCCCAATTATCCGGAAGCAGACAAAGTAATGGCAGAAATCAATAAGCTGCCTCACAAAATTGTGTTGAACGTAGACAAAGTAGCCAAAGAAGTAGGCTCCGCCCGCGTTGCCAACATAGTCTTACTGGGAGCAACCATTCCATTCCTTGGCATCGACTACGGAAAAATACAAGACAGCATCCATGAAATCTTCCTGCGCAAGGGAGAAGCAATTGTAGAAATGAATCTTAAAGCATTGGCTGCCGGCAAGGAAATTGCAGAAAAGCTAATGTAATAACAGGCATTATCATGAATACACAATACTGGGAAGAAGAACTAGAAACCATGAGCCGGGAGAAGTTGCAAGAATTACAACTTCGACGGCTTAAGAAAACAATCAATATAGCTGCAAACTCCCCATATTACAAAGAAGTTTTCAGCAAACATGGCATCACTGCAGATAGCATACAATCATTAGACGATATCCGCAAATTGCCCTTTACTACCAAAGCCGATATGCGTGCCCACTATCCTTTCGGGCTGGTAGCAGGTGATATGAGCAATGATGGTGTACGTATTCACTCTTCTAGTGGTACTACCGGAAACCCGACAGTTATTGTTCATTCACAGCACGATCTCGACTCCTGGGCCAACCTGGTAGCCCGCTGCCTGTACGCAGTAGGAATACGCAAGACCGACGTCTTCCAAAACAGCTCCGGATACGGTATGTTTACAGGAGGGTTAGGCTTCCAATACGGTGCAGAACGCCTGGGCTGTCTGACAGTCCCTGCCGCAGCCGGAAACAGTAAACGACAGATTAAATTCATCAACGACTTCAAGACTACCGCTTTACATGCTATCCCCAGCTATGCCATCCGCCTTGCCGAAGTCTTTCAGGAAGAAGGCCTTGATCCCAAAGGAACCACACTGAAAACGCTGGTTATCGGTGCTGAACCTCACACCGACGAACAACGCCGGAAAATAGAAAAGATGCTGGGCGTAAAAGCATACAACAGCTTCGGTATGACAGAAATGAACGGTCCCGGTGTTGCTTTCGAATGTCAGGAACAAAACGGAATGCACTTCTGGGAAGACTGTTATCTGGTAGAAATTATCGATCCGGAAACAGGAGAACCCGTTCAGGAAGGAGAAATCGGAGAATTAGTACTTACGACTCTCGACCGGGAGATGATGCCGTTAATCCGCTATCGCACCCGTGACTTAACCCGTATTCTTCCGGGAAAATGCCCCTGCGGCCGCACGCACATCCGTATTGATCGTATCAAGGGACGCAGTGATGATATGTTCATTATCAAGGGAGTAAATATCTTCCCGATGCAAGTAGAAAAGATACTCGTACAATTTCCCGAATTAGGCAGCAATTACCTGATTACACTGGAAACAGTCAACAACCAAGACGAGATGATCGTCGAAGTAGAATTAAGCGACCTTTCCACTGACAATTATATTGAACTGGAGAAGATCCGCAAGGATATAACCCGCCAATTAAAGGATGAAATATTGGTGACTCCCAAAGTTAAACTGGTAAAAAAAGGCTCTCTCCCGCAAAGCGAAGGAAAAGCCGTCCGAGTAAAAGACTTAAGAGACAACAAGTAACAATTCAAATTTCCATGTGCTAATATACCAACCGCTGTTCACCATGCGGAATGGAATATTAGCACATTATTTAATTAATATCATACAGCATGCAATTACTTAAAAAAAGAATTCTGCAAGACGGAAAGTGCTACGAAGGAGGTATCCTGAAAGTAGACGGTTTTATTAATCATCAAATGGACCCTGTCCTGATGAAATCAATCGGAGTTGAGTTTGTCCGCCGTTTTGCAGCCACAAACGTAAATAAGATTATGACAATCGAAGCCAGCGGCATCGCCCCTGCTATCATGACAGGCTACCTGATGGATTTACCAGTTGTATTTGCAAAGAAGAAGTCTCCTAAAACCATCCAGAATGCACTAAGCACCACTGTGCACTCATTCACTAAAGATCGTGATTATGAAGTCGTTATCAGTGCCGATTTCCTCACTCCAAATGACAATGTTCTTTTCGTGGATGACTTCCTCGCGTATGGCAATGCCGCATTAGGCATTATCGACCTCATCAAGCAATCCGGAGCAAACTTGGTAGGAATGGGATTCATTATTGAAAAAGCCTTCCAAAATGGGCGTAAAAAACTTGAGGAGCAAAGCGTCAGAGTAGAAAGCCTGGCTATCATTGAAGACTTATCCAATTGCTGCATTAAAATCAAAGACGAGTAGATTAATTGGCGAGTAGATTAATTAGGATTGAAATACTGCCCTTTATCTTTCGTTCTTTTCCCATATTGCACCGCATGCTGCGGACAAACATGATAACATGCCAGGCATGAGGTGCAATCCATCCCCCAAACAGGCTTTCTGCCCATCATCATAATATTCCCTACCGGACAACTCTTCTCACAACGCTTACATCCAATACAAGCATCCGTAGTATAAAAATTCCCGGGAGACATCTGAAAGCGATTAAATAAAGGATTGATAATCCTCGTCTTAATAAAAGGAATACTCCCTTCATGACAAAGAAACAACTCCTCTCTCCTACTTATTGAAGCATTTATTTGATTGAGAGTCGGAATAGCATCTGCCAGTTTTTTCTCCTCCAATTCTTTCTTATCTACGTCAAAACCGGGAAGCAATACATAATTATTGGGCATAGTCACAGAAAAGCCTGCATGACACTTCCAGCCTTTATGACTCAAAGCCTTCTCCAGCACCTGCTGCGTAAGCCCGGTATCATCCCCACAGGAACAAACAAAAAACAAATATTGTCTTTTATACCCCTTTAAAGAGAGTTGCCGAATAAAATTAAGTACGATTTCAGGAGGAGCCCACGAATAGACAGGAAATACAAAACCGATCTTTTCATCTTCCCGCAAACAAAACTCGAACGTTCCGTTATTTAACGCATCGGGAATAAAAAACAATTCTTCTTTTTGCTCTTTGGAAAGCTGATTTGCAATCCATTTAGAATTACCTGTACCGGAGAAATAGAATATCATAGAAAAGTATATAAAAAAAGCCGCATCGACGATGTGATGAAACTCTGATAGAACAAGATTTGAGCGCTCGCCCTCTTTGTAATCCACCGGCTTAAAGCTGTCCCGAAGGATGTGGCCCGCCATTGAAGAACGAAGCTTTCTCGGTGCATCAGATTAATTTGAAGAGTTTCCCGATCCAGTCGATACGGCTAATATTTTTGTATCACAAATGTAATAAGAATACATGAAACTAACAAGAAAAAAAAGGATTTTGTTTGCCAACTAACATTTTTTTTATTCCCTTTCATCTGCCTAACAAAAGAAAAGTGCCAGTTACTAGCTTAGTAACTGACACTTTGTAACTCGTAAACTATTGATGCTTAAGCAGCTTTTGCTTTTGCAACTACAGCTTTGAAAGCTTCCGGGTGATTCATAGCTAAATCAGCCAAAACCTTACGGTTTATTTCAATACCGGCTTTGTGCAGACCGCCCATCAATTTAGAATAAGACATTCCTTCAAGACGTGCAGCAGCGTTGATA
>ERZ824522.65-NODE-65-length-140332-cov-21.973367_pt1 | contig 140332 bp, 105 predicted proteins | sample MGYA00519935_ERZ824522 | MGnify/ENA primary metagenome ERZ824522 (study PRJEB31778, sample SAMEA3449160) | human gut metagenome | biome: human gut; feature: human-associated habitat; material: faeces | place: United Kingdom | collected 2010/2012 ...
GTGAAAGTCGGGGCTTTGTGCTAAACAAAGAAGGTGTGCTTTTTGACACACCTTCTTCTTCTTATTAAAACGAACAAAGGCTGGGTTCGGCGGAGCTTTTTTATGCGGTTAAGAGAGCATGAAGGGAGGATAAGTCTGTAGGGTTGCAGTGATCATATGTTAATTTTATTATAGATAGCGGGATTTATTTTCCAGTTGGGAAAATCTTTTTCCCCAGTCAAGTAAAAATATTCCCTCAGTTGGAGGCTGAGAATTTTCCAGTTCTTCGTTTTTTCATTCTTTATTAAATCTGTATCTTTGCCCGATAAAAAACAACTGAAGAAGTAATGATCGTTTGCATAGCCGAGAAACCCTCTGTGGCACGCGACATAGCCGATGTGCTGGGAGCGAAGGAGAAGAAAGACGGATATATCGAAGGAAACGGATACCAGGTGACCTGGACGTTCGGCCATCTCTGTACGCTGAAGGAACCGCATGAATATACGCCGAGCTGGAAGACGTGGAGCCTGGGCAGCCTGCCCATGATACCGCCCCGCTTCGGTATCAAACTCATCAGTAATCCTACCTACGAACGCCAGTTCCACGTCATCGAGGGGCTGATGCAGAAGGCTGACATGATCATCAACTGCGGTGATGCCGGCCAGGAGGGAGAGCTCATCCAGCGGTGGGTGATGCAGAAAGCTGGAGCCAAATGCCCAGTGAAGCGCCTGTGGATATCTTCACTGACCGAAGAAGCCATCCGCGAAGGATTCTCCAACCTGCGGGATGCTGCCGACTTCCAACCTCTGTACGAAGCGGGCTTGAGCCGTGCCATCGGCGACTGGCTGCTGGGCATGAATGCCACGCGCCTGTATACCATGAAATACGGGCAGAACCGCCAGGTGCTTTCCATCGGGCGGGTGCAGACGCCTACACTGGCCCTTATCGTGAACCGTCAGTTGGAGATTCAGAACTTTGTGCCCAAGCAATACTGGGTGCTCAATACCGTTTACCGCGATACTACTTTCTCGGCCCTCATCCGCAAGAGCGACGAAGAGCTGGCACTGGAAGCAGAGAAGCAGAAGGAAGCTCTGGCCGCCGGCAAGAAGCCCAAGAAGGAGGAAGAGAACCGCGGTATAGATCCCATAACAGACCGTGCGAGAGGTGAGGAACTGCTGGCACGTATCAAGGATGTGCCGTTTACCGTTACCTCTGTGACGAAGAAGGAGGGCCGTGAAGCACCGCTCCGTCTTTTCGACCTGACCTCCCTGCAGGTGGAGTGCAACAAGAAGTTTGCCTACTCGGCCGACGACACGCTGAAGACTATCCAGTCGCTCTACGAGAAGAAGGTCACTACTTATCCTCGTGTAGATACGACCTTCTTGAGTGATGACATCTATCCCAAATGCCCTTCCATCCTGAAGAGGTTGCGGGGCTATGAGACCTGGACCGCGCCGCTGGAGGGAACCACCTTGACGAAGTCGAAGAAAGTGTTCGACAATTCGAAGGTCACGGACCACCATGCCATTATCCCTACCGGCCAGCCGCCGGTTAACCTCACCGATGTAGAACGACGGGTGTTCGACCTCATTGCCCGCCGCTTCATCGCCGTGTTCTATCCCGACTGCCGTTTCTCGACCACGACTGTTCTGGGTGAGGTGGACGGAGTGGAGTTCAAGACATCCGGCCGGCAGATACTCGATCCGGGTTGGAGGATGGTGTTCACGGCCAATGCTTCTGCGCAGGAGGGAGGTAATGACGAGGCGAATAAGGAGAACGGCGAAGAAGACCGTGTGTTGCCTGCCTTCGTCAAGGGAGAGAGTGGTCCCCACGTGCCCGAACTCGTGGAGAAATGGACGCAACCTCCGCGCCCTTACACCGAAGCCACTCTGCTCCGTGCCATGGAAACCGCCGGTAAGCTGGTGGATAACGATGAACTGCGCGATGCCCTGAAGGAAAACGGTATCGGCCGTCCTTCCACCCGTGCTGCCATTATCGAGACCTTGTTCAAACGTAACTATATCCGCAAGGAGAAGAAAAACCTGATAGCTACTCCTACAGGAGTGGAGCTCATTCAGACCATTCACGAAGAATTGTTGAAGAGTGCCGAACTGACAGGTATCTGGGAGAAGAAACTGCGCGAGATTGAGCGCCGCACGTATGATGCCTCTCGTTTTTTGGAAGAACTGAAGCAGATGGTGGCCGAAATTGTGACCAGTGTCCTGTCGGATAACAGCAACCGCCACATTACGGTACAGGCGCCTCCCGTAGCGGGTAAGGTTGCGCGTAGTACTTCCGCTTCCGACGACCTGCCGAAGAAGGAACCTCGCAAACGTTCTCTCCGCAAGAAGAAGGCCGAGGCTGCCAATGCCGGAACAGCTCCGGCTCCTGCGGTACTGGCCGATGAATGGGTGGGTCATCCGTGTCCCTTGTGCGGAAAGGGTACCATTATCAAAGGAAAAACGGCTTACGGTTGCTCCGAGTGGCGCAATGGTTGTACCTTCCGTAAGCCGTTCGATGCTTGACGTGTCTGTTTAATCGTAATTCAAGTGGAATTCGACCACCGCTTCGATGCCTTTGCGCAGGATATCGAGCGGCATGTTTTCGTTGGGTGAGTGGATGGCGTTGCTCTCCAGTCCGAATCCCATCAGTACCGTCTTGATGCCCAGCACCTGTTCGAAGGTCGAGATGATGGGGATGCTACCGCCGCGGCGCACGGCCAGCGGCTTCCGTCCGAACGCTTTCTCGAACCCTTTCTCGGCAGCTTGATAGGCGGGGAGGGTGATGGGGCAGACGTAGCCCTGTCCGCCGTGCATGGGCGTTACTTTCACCTGTACCGTAGCGGGGGCAATGCTCTGGATGTAGTCGGCAAACAGCTGTGAAATCTTGTGGTGGTCTTGGTGGGGAACAAGGCGGCAAGACACCTTGGCATAGGCTTTCGACGGCAGCACCGTCTTCGAACCTTCGCCTGTATAGCCTCCCCAAATGCCGCAAACGTCGAACGACGGGCGGCAGCTGTTACGTTCCAGTGTGCTGTAACCTTTTTCGCCGAAGAGTTCCTTTACCCCGATGGCGGCCTTGTATTTCTCTTCGTCGAAGGGGATGTGGGCTATCATGTCCCGTTCGGCCTGCGGCACTTCCTCCACGTCGTCGTAGAAGCCGGGGACGGTGATACGGCCGTCGACATCCACTACGCGGGCCAGCATCTGGCACAGCACGTTGATGGGGTTGGCTACCGCTCCGCCGAAGTGGCCTGAATGCAGGTCACGGTTGGGCCCCGTCACTTCTATCTCCCAGTAGGCCAGTCCGCGCAGGCCGGTGGTCAGCGAGGGCAGGTCGGCTCCCAGCATGCTGGTGTCCGATACGAGGATGATGTCGGCTTTGAGCATCTCCCGATGGTCCTGGCAGAAAGCTTCTAGGCTGGGTGAGCCGATTTCTTCTTCGCCTTCAAAGATGAACTTCACGTTGTGCGTCAGAAGACCGTTTTTTACCAAGTATTCGAATGCTTTTACTTGGATAAACGACTGGCCTTTGTCGTCGTCGGAACCACGGGCCCAGATGTGGCCGTCGCGTACTTCGGGTTCAAAGGGGGCGCTCTTCCATAGTTCCAGCGGTTCGGCAGGCATCACGTCGTAGTGGGCGTAGATGAGAACGGTCTTCGCTTCGGGGTTTACCGTCTTTTGGGCAAACACCATCGGATTGCCCTGCGAGGGCATCACCATGGCTTCGTCGGCACCGGCTTCGAGTAGCAGTTGGAGCCAGCGTTCGGCACAGGCCAGCATGTCGTCATGGTGTTCGGGCTTGGCGCTGATACTGGGAATGCGGATGAGGCTGAACAATTCGTCCAGCATGCGGGGTTCGTTTTCGGAGATATAAGTTCTGATCATAAGTGGAAGAGGAATATGAATGAAAGGTTACACATTATATATGATATATATATGGGAAAGGCTTTTACAATTGTGTCGTCCGGTCTATCAGGTAGAAGTCCAGGATGGTGAGTGCAGCCATGGCTTCTACGATGGGTACGGCACGCGGCAGTACGCAAGGGTCGTGACGTCCGCGGGCTTTCAGCGTGGTGTCCACACCGTCTATGTTTACCGTATGCTGTTCCATCAGCACGGTGGCTACGGGTTTGAAGGCTACGCGGAAATAGATGTCCTGCCCGTTGCTGATGCCTCCCTGTATGCCGCCCGAGTGGTTGGTATGAGTGGTGATGCGTCCGGCGTTGTTGTAGAACACATCGTTCTGTTCCGAACCTTTCATCTTCAGCCCTTTAAAACCGTCGCCGTACTCGAAGGCCTTGGCGGCGTTGATGCTCAGCATGCCCGATGCCAGGGCAGCCTGCAACTTGCCGAACACCGGCTGTCCCAATCCCACGGGGCATCCTGTGATGACACAGGTGATGACGCCGCCTATCGTGTCGCCCTCGGCTTTTACTTCGGCTATGAGCTGTTCCATTTCTTTGGCCTTCTCAGGGTCGGGGCAGCGGACGGGATTTGTTTCGGTCAGCTCCAGGTTATACGCCGTATAGTTTTCTTCTAGTCGGATGGGACCCACTTGTGAGGTATAGGCCGTTATGCGTATGCCCAGCTGCCGCAATGCCAGCTTGGCCAGTGCACCGGCCACTACACGCGAAATAGTTTCGCGGGCCGACGAACGTCCACCACCTCTATGGTCGCGGATGCCATATTTGGTCTTGTAGGTATAATCGGCGTGCGAGGGGCGATAGACGTCTTTCATGTTGTCGTAGTCGCCGGAGTGCTGGTTTTCGTTCCACACGATGAACCCGATGGGGCAGCCTGTCGACTTGCCTTCGAAGATACCTGAGAGGAATTCCACCTTGTCGGCCTCTTTGCGTGGAGTAGTGAGGGCTGATTGTCCAGGGCGGCGGCGATCCAGTTCCTTCTGTATAAAATCCATGTCGATGGTGATGCCTGCGGGAAATCCGTCGACGACACCTCCGATACCTTTGCCGTGCGACTCGCCGAAGCTGGTCAGGCGCAGGATGTTTCCGAATGAGTTGAACATAGTCAGTTTGCTTTAAAAAGTTGTCATTTCGTTTACTGTACTTCCGTGTGCTTTTGAGGCTGATAAAAGTAGAGAATACTTTTTTAAGATGCAAATTTTTGCTTTTGTTTCTTGGCAATCTTTCTTTTCCTTTGTTTGTAATGTTGGTTCCCATCTTAAAAATGGAATATTTATTTTAATAAAATGGGCTTGTGTAAATCGTTTAAAACCTGTTTCTTTGCACTTTGAATAAAAATGGACTATAGAAAGTCTTTAGAAACATATTATTAACTTAAATACGTTTTTTGCAATGAAAAAAAGTTTGTTTTATTTGTGCTTCTGGGCTTGCTCGTTAGGATTGTTTACAGCCTGTAGTGACGATGAAGAGCCAAGCTGGCAGAAATTGCCGACCGAAACCATTTCGGCAGATAATCTGGAGTTGACTTTGAATTCTCAAAAAATGTCCGATGCTAGCGTTTCTCTTACCATGAGTGATGCACAAACCGGTGTGCTGACATTGACGAACGCTATCAGAGGTTGGAATGAAGTTAAAGTAGATGTTTCAGTTGCTGAGCAGTCAGATGGTTCATTCCGTTTTCAGGGAACTTATGAAATGCCTCTTACGCGTACGTTGCTTAATTCAATGAAAGCCGATGTAAACGGTTCTATTACTTTGGATGGTAAAGCTTCTGTAACAGTAAGTACGACTGCCGAAGGAACGTTGGTTCGTACTTGGACTTTGTGTGACGCTAGTTATACAGATAAGTATTTTGACCGGAACGCTGATGGCGTGCTGGACAGTCAGGATTGGTTCCGTTATGCGCCTTGCCACATCAATTGGGAGTCTGACTATAGTTCTGATGGCAATAATCCTGGCCTGGCAACGGGAAATATCACAACTGTAGGAACAACAGCTTTGTCTTATTTTATGACCCAGCTGCTGAATCATGTGACTTTCAATGCAGATGGCTCTATTGTTGCAGAATATGCGGCAGAAACTCCGGAAATGGATATGGGAGGCATCATGCAGGCTATTCTTGGAAGTACATTGCCTTCACGTGACGGATTGAAGTGGAATACGTCATCGGCTAATTTGGCTTATTGGTATGTAACGGATAATGATCTTTATGTTGTATTGGATATTCCTAATATCATTGCACAGGCTGTAGCAGACCAGGGTGGTGAAGAAGGAATGGACCCTACAGTTATTACCGGTGTGATACAATCTTTGAAGGGAATGAGCGGAGCTGAAGTAAAACAGCTTTTAGCTAGCCTTTTAACCGAAATGGGTGGAGATAGCATCTTGTCTAAACTTGATATTACTAAAATATCTGATGCTGATATGGAAAAACTGATGGGGTATGTATTCAATGGTTTTCCTTTAGTTCATCGGATTGACAATGCTAATTTTGAAGATGGACAGACTTTGGAGAATATGTATGTATCGGTAGATAAGGAATTGTTTGATATCCTTATGCCGGCAGTTTTTCCTCTATTGCCTGATTTAGAGACGATGTTGGCAGACATGCAAATCGAAATTTTGGGCCAATCTGCTCCTCTCCTTCCACTATTGAAAACTTTGTTGGCCATTCAAAGTCTGACGGAATTCGAGCAGATATGGGAAGCTACTTCCTCATTTGATATAGGTTTGGATTTGGCGGTAGGTTCTTTTTCTGAATTTATTAAGCCCCAGTCGTCTAAATAAACTGGTATTATCTAGTTCATTTTAAGAATGTGTCAAAATTCCCAATCTTATTACTTCTTCAGTGAAGTGATAATGGTAGAGGGAGTTTTGACACATTCTCTTTTTATTGTTTAGTGAGATGTAAGCCGTCTTTTGTCATTAGAAGACATATCCGAAGCCGGCATTCAGATAGATGGGATACATTGCAAAGGTAATGGTCTGGAAGTCTTTTTGGAAGACATCGTTCAGTCCCCAAGTCAGGTCTGCATTAACAGTGAGATGTTTGAATGCGCGCCAGCTGACTCCTCCTTGCATTCCCCATTGAAAATGGCGCAGGTTGTCAGAGAAATCATAAGGGGCAGTCGTTTCTCCTTCAAATTCCACCTTATTGCCTGTTGGATCACCCTCACGCAGATAACCATCGAATACGTAACCTGTAAAGTCTCCATTGGTCATAATTGAGAAGTAGGGACCGAAATTAAAACGTAGGCGTGGATTAGCTTTCCATGCAGCCAATACGGGAATCGTGAAGTAGGAAGCACGGAATTTTGTCTTTACCATGCCTGTCCAGTTTCCTTTCATTCGTTCTCCGCCACTACCTATGATTTCCATACTGTAATTCTTAGTACGAGCTTCGGCTTCCATTCCTTTGTTCTCAAGGCGTAAACCAAGGATAACTCCCCATTCCTTTTCTTTTCCTAGCCATTTGATAATATCTCCTTCGATGGAAAAATTGATGTTGGGGGAATAACCGGTTAATGCACGTATTTCTTGTGGAAGTGGAATAGGGGAAGTTCCTCCAATGTTGAAGCCTGCTTTGACTTCATATTCCAAACCATAAAGTGCAGACTGTATGATACCGCGATTGCGGTCTTCTTGTGCTTGTAGCCGACAGGTAGCTGTCAGTATAAGGCTTGCTATAAGCCACAGGATTTTATGATTTCTCATTTCTTTATTGGTTTGTTTCATTTTGTTCATATTCAAGTGTTACTTCATCGACATATAATGTGCTTCCGGGGGCTCCTTCAAAGTAATCTCCACGGATGCTGGAAGCGAAGACGATGGTAAGGTGATATTTCCCATCTTTCAGTTTGGTCGCATCAATACTTTTTCCCTCACGCAGGTTAAAGGGAAGATTAAATTCTGTCCATTCGTCGGTTTCTTTGGCATCAGTGATTTGTGCTACTGAAATGATTTGTTCGTTATCTTCGGACAGGATGTTTGTTCCGTCCAATACTGGTCTGTCTGCAGTACTTTCATAGAAGACTGCGTATATATTAAAAATGTCTTTACGTCCGGGTACTGGTTTCAGTTTGTCTTCTGCACTGGTATCCAGTTCATAAAACGTATCGCCTGCCTTAAATTTATAATATCCGTGTAGGAATGTAGGAATCTGATCAAATTGTATACCGAATTGGGTTGCTTTCAGTGCATTGGTCAAAGCGCTGGCTAAGTTGAATGAGCCAATGAATAAATTTCCTGAGGCGATAGGCATGTTTACGCTGCTACCTAGTGAACCTGTTTTTCGAGTTACCAATTTTACGCATTTGCTACCGTTTCGTCCTTCAGTCGATTGGTAGGTTGGGAATTCTTCAGGTTGCGTAATGGTGTAGTCTGTCAATGCATAACCGGGATTTGCGCTGGCCCATGTCATTGTTTCTGCTCCCATTTGGTCTGTTTCATAAAAAATGTGATACTTTCCGTTTCCTCCCAAGCGGGCATTTTCAAAATCGTATTGGGTACTGGTGAAACCGGTACTGGTCACTTCTATACGATATTTGCGTTGCCATTCTCCGTCTTCCGAAGTAACGATGTAATTCTGGGCCGTATTAAAATCCAGTACAGTTCCACTCGCTGGCATGATGGTAGCACCGGGGGTCAGTGTGAATTCGGGTGCCAGATGGCTTATGTCTGTGCCTTTTTTTACGTATAATATGATGGGATAAATCTTTCCATCCACTCCGTCTGTAATTGCATCAAGTTCCACAGAACGGATCAGTACATCGCCTGGTAGACTGACCGATTCGATGTCTGCCTCGGTATTCGGAGCCTCATCCTGTATACAAGAAAACAGTATGAATGTAAACAATAGGTGTAGGGATAATAGAAAATACTTCATGTGTTTTAGTTTTATTCTATGAATAATATCGTTGCCAAAGTTACAGTTCTTTTTCGAATTAAATGAAATCTTGTTTGATATTTTATATTTTCTGACTATTTGTTTAATAAAACGTTTTTTCTACCTTTGCAGGGACTTAAATTTCGTGACACAATGATAAACGATGCAGAAAGACAACAGATTATAGCTCTTGTGAAACGGGAAGTGGTTCCGGCTATCGGATGTACGGAACCTATTGCCGTTGCCTTGTGCGTAGCTAAGGCCGCAGAGACATTGGGTGTGAAACCTGAAAAGATAAGTGTATGGCTTAGTGCGAACATTCTGAAAAATGCGATGGGTGTAGGTATTCCAGGTACAGGGATGATAGGTTTACCCATTGCCATAGCTTTGGGGGCCTTAATTGGAAAATCGGAGTATCAGTTGGAGGTATTGAAAGATAGTGTGCCCGAAGCAGTAGAAGCAGGCAAACGTTTTATTGACGAAAAACGTATATCGATTGCCCTGAAGCCAAATATCGATGAGAAATTGTATATAGAAGTATGCTGTGAAGCTGGTTCGGACCGTTCGACAGCTATCATTGCTGGTGGGCATACTTCGTTTGTTTATGTGTCACACAACGGTGACGTTTTACTTGACAAACAGACTGCTTCTGCTGAAGAAGAAGAAAACGCCGTACCAGATCTGACCTTACGTAAGGTTTATGATTTTGCTATGACTGCACCATTGGATGAAATCCGTTTCATTCTTGATACGGCTCGTTTGAACAAAGCCGCTGCAGAACAGTCCTTTACTGGTAATTATGGGCATGGTTTGGGAAAAATGCTTCGTGGAACTTACGAGCATAAGGTCATGGGCGACAGTGTCTTTTCACATATATTGTCTTATACCTCGGGGGCTTGTGATGCACGCATGGCAGGAGCCATGATACCAGTGATGAGCAATTCAGGCAGTGGAAATCAAGGAATTTCGGCTACGCTTCCTGTTGTTGTTTATGCCGAAGAAAACGGGAAATCGGAAGAAGAGTTGATTCGTGCTTTGATGCTGAGTCATCTGACAGTTATTTATATCAAGGAGAGTTTGGGACGCTTGTCTGCCTTGTGTGGTTGTGTGGTAGCTGCTACGGGGTCTAGTTGTGGCATTACCTGGTTGATGGGAGGTACATATGAGCAAATCACTTATGCAGTACAAAACATGATAGCCAATCTGACGGGCATGATTTGCGACGGAGCAAAGCCCAGTTGTGCCTTGAAAGTGACTACGGGTGTATCTACCGCAGTGCTCTCTGCTATCATGGCAATGGAAAACCGTTGTGTTACTTCTGTGGAGGGTATTATCGATCAAGATGTAGATCAAAGTATCCGCAATCTGACTAGAATTGGATCGCAGGGCATGAATGAAACAGATAAACTGGTGCTGGATATCATGACAAATAAATGAAGAACTAAAAATGAAGAATGAAGAATTTCCTATTTGTGTATTCAAAACAAAGGGACACTCAGGAATTCTTCATTCTTCATTTTTAGTTCTTCATTGATTAGTGGCAGCAGCCTTCGCCGCAATCATGATCGCCACATCCGCCTCCGCAGCTGTCGCAACTGCATCCGCAACCACCGCTCATCATACGGGCCATTTCTGCGAGTTCTTCGTTGGTTGCCGGACGGTTGGTTACAACTTCCCCCACAAAATTCAGGTCGCATCCAGCTAGAGGATGGTTCATGTCCATCACTACTACATCGTCTTTCACTTCTACAACGCTTCCGTTGATATGCTGGCCTTCGGCAGTCATCAGGGGGACAATGGCACCTTCTTTAATACGTGTTTCGTCGAATTTTCCGTCAATAAGGAAGATATCCTTGGGTAAATCGATGACATGGTCTTCGTCATATTCTCCATAAGCTTCGGTACAAGCGATGGTGAAGTCGAATTTATCGCCGGCATTTAAGTCTTTCAGCTGGTTTTCGAAAGCTTCAAGGGTCAGTCCCAGCCCAGAAATGAACTGAAATGGATGTTCTGTGGTGGCTTCTTCTGTGAAATCGCGTTCTCCGTCTTCGATGGTATATAGCTTGTAAGCTACAGTAATGTACTTGTTTGTTTCCATATTCTTTATAAAATCTTGTTTTAAGTGAATAATCTTGTTTTTGGTTCGGGCAAAGATACAAATCTTTTGGTGTATGTTGCAAAAACTTCTTATCTTTGACACACTTTTCCTGTATTGACGCGGAAAAGATATGAACGGATGACGAAGATATGATAAAGACGGCATTCATAGGCATGGGGTATAGGGGGATGCAGCTGCTCCGCCTGTTACGTCATATTCCTGCTTTCCGCCTGGAGGCTTTTGCAGATCCCGGTGTGTCGGATGTGGGTATGACCGATGTGGCCTGTTATAATAGGGGAGACAGTGACTATCTGAATATGCTGGAGGAGCAGACGCCTGCTTTGGTATTTGTAGCTTCTCCCTGGCAGTGTCATGTGCAGCATGCCATCCATTGCGTGGAGCATGGAGCTGATGTCGCTTTGGAGATAAAGGGCGGATTGTATCTGGATGAGTACAAGCCGCTGATCGAATTGGCCGAACGTACGGGCCGTAGAGTCTATCCGTTGGAAAATACGCTTTTCATGCGTGAGAATCTGTCCATTTATAATCTGGTTCGTGCTGGTGTATTGGGCGAGATAGTCTATATGCGTGGTGGGTATCGTCATGACCTGCGCCGTATGTTGTTGGATGATGACGGGACGTTGGGAAACCGTGACAAAACGGAAAGCGTCTGGCGGAGCCAGTTTTATCAGGAAGAAAATGGTGATCTTTATCCTACACATGGCTTGGCACCGCTGTGTTTGATTGCCGGTATCGGACGTACCGACCGTTTCAAGTATGTGACTTCTTTTGCTTCTAAGCCAGCCGGTTTGATGCAGCGTATTCGTGATTTGGGAGGAAATTCCGATGTGAAGATAACGTTGGGCGATGTAGTCGTTACTCAGTTGGAAACGGAACGGGGAGTACTGATTTCGCTGACGCATGATACGACCTTGCCCCGTCCTCGTAGCCTCGACTTTGAGATACAGGGTACGCGTGGCATCTGGAACGGTGACCGGCGGATGATTTATGTGGAAGGAACCAGTCCTGATGAATCTTGGGAACCGGACGATGCTTATATCGACCGCTATGAGCATTCTTACTGGAAACAATGGGGGCGGGAAGCGCTCGAAGTGGATACCCATCATCGCGGTATGGACTATGTGATGCTGAAAGCTCTGGAGGAAGATCTTCGGGGTGGGGAGTCCTATCCTGCCGGTATTGCCGACCTTGCGCTTTGGACTTCGGTTACTCCGTGGTCTAAAATGTCCATTGCTGGTAGGCGGACGCTCGTTTTAGATGAAAACGATTGATTATTAACCTATAAATGCTTGTTTTATGAAAAACAACAAACTTCTATCGGCCTTATGGCTTTCCGCATCTTTATCAGTTGTGATGTCGGCGTGTTCTTCCACGCATGTCAAGGCTCCCGATCCTATTCTTCCTGTTCCTGAGTCCAAGCAGGTGGAATGGCAGAAGATGGAAACCTATGCCTTCATCCATTTTGGATTGAATACATTCAACGACCGTGAGTGGGGATATGGTGACACACCGGCGGAGGTGTTCAATCCTTCTCGTCTGGATTGCGAACAGTGGGCCAAGACTTTGGTGGCAGCTGGAATGAAAGGTGTCATTCTTACGGCCAAGCATCACGATGGATTTTGCCTTTGGCCGTTTGCCGGCACCGACTACAGTGTGGCAAACAGTCCTTATAAAGATGGTAAAGGAGATGTCGTGCGCGAATTGTCTGAAGCTTGCAAGAAATATGGATTGAAGTTTGCTGTTTATCTGTCACCTTGGGATCGCCATCAGGCCAATTACGGAACGCCTGCGTATCTGGACTATTTTTATGCTCAGTTGCGTGATTTGTTGACCAATTATGGTGAAGTGTTCGAAGTTTGGTTCGATGGAGCCAATGGTGGAGACGGATGGTATGGCGGAGCTAAGGAGACGCGTACCATCGACCGTCGTAATTACTACAATTATCCTCGCATTTACGAGATGCTGGACAGTATACAGCCGCAGGCAGTCGTCTTCTCCGACGGCGGTCCCGGTTGCCGGTGGGTGGGCAACGAAAAGGGTTTTGCCGGTGCCACCAACTGGTCTTTCCTCCGTAAGGGTGAAGTATATCCCGGTTACGACAAGAGTTACCAGCTTCAGTATGGTCATGCAGATGGCAACCAGTGGGTGGCAGCCGAATGCGATGTCTCCATCCGTCCGGGTTGGTTCTATCATCCCGAACAAGACAGCCTTGTAAAGACTCCCGAACAGTTGGTTGATCTCTATTATCGCAGTGTGGGACATAATGCAACGCTGTTGCTGAATTTCCCGGTGGACAGGGATGGATTGATACATCCGGTCGACTCGGCCAATGCCGTTCGTTTCCATCAGATGATACAGAAGGAACTGGAAACAAATCTGGTAGCTGGAATTGTTCCTCAGGTAAGCGATGAGCGCGGTGGCGATCATGTGGCTTCAGCCTTGACGGATGACGATTATGACACCTATTGGGCTACGGCCGATAGTGTGACGACGGGCGACATTACGTTCTCTTTCTCCTCACCGACGAGGATGAACCGTATGCTGTTGCAGGAATATATTCCTTTGGGCCAGCGTGTGAAAGCTTTTACTGTGGAATATCGTGACGCTTCGGGTGACTGGCAGCCTGTTGTCCTGAACGAAGAAACCACAACTATTGGTTACAAGCGCCTGTTGCGTTTTTCTTCCGTTGTTTCCGACGGTATCCGCATCCGCATTACCGATGCGCGTGGGCCGCTGTGCATCAACAACATTGGAGTGTATGATGCCGGTGAGAATGCTGACCAACTTTTTGAAGCAATACCGACCACTCAGATGCAAAGCCTTCCTTTCACCCTTTCCGGTGTGAAGCCGGAAGAGGCGGCCTTTGCTTCCGACCGTAACGAGAAGACCACTTGTTTTGTCGACGGTGATTTGCTGACTATAGACTTGGGGAGTGAACGTTTTGTTTCTTCCTTCCACTTCTTGCCCGACCAGGGTGAACCGAACAAAGGCTTGGTTTCACATTATGAATTGTCTGTAGCCGATGCCGATAGAAAGAATGTTACGATGGTCAAAGCAGGTGAGTTTTCCAATATCCGTAACAATCCTGTGATGCAGTCTGTCTACTTCACGCCCGTCAAGGCACGCTATCTGTATCTGAAAGCTGTCCGTATGGTCACGGAAGATGAGCCGATGGGCTTTGCAGAGATAGCCGTACGCTGATCAAGATTGTATATCGGCTTTCAGCCTTTCTCATACAGTGCTTTCTGGCCCTTTCATGCAGTGCTTCGTCAGGTCTTCACGAAGCACTGTGTGACACCTTCATAAAGCACTGTGTCAAACCCTCACGAAGCACTTCGTCATGATTTCACGAAGTGCTTTCTTTTTTTCTCATCATAATATTATACTTCCTTGTCCTTTCGGAAACTCCTTCCTGATGTTTGTTTTCAAGGCTGCTTTTCTATTGGTTTTTATTTGTCCCTCCTCTCTTTTTTGTAGCTGAAATCGCAGTCTTATTTTACCTTATTTGTTTATCTCTTATTACTTCCTTTATGCTTTTATTTATTGTATTTTATTGATTTATAACAATTTATATGTGTTGTTGAAAAAGAGTAAAAGAAAAAGCAAAAAGAGTAAACCCTTTTGTTAGCTTCTTTTTAGATTTGCGGTGTTAAATTAAACTTGAAACACGGTTTTGGGGGACTTGAACAAAGGAGGACAACTGGAGAACAAAAAATAGATATTACAAAGGCCGGTGCTCCTAATGCAGGAAGTAATCCTATCTATGTATATGTAGCAGAAGATGGTAAACATATATAGACGCCTATGGTGGAACGAATTATGCAGTAGAACGTCGTTCGTTTGACCCTGCTAAGGATTATCTGCGTCCGATACCTTCATCGGCAATTGCAGCTAATCCTGCTTTAGGACAAAATCCTGGATGGGAATAATAATATGATGTAATCAAATCTCTATAGAAAAAGCGAAATGAATGGGGTCGTACTATGATGTATTTGATAGTATGGCCCCATTTTTATTTACTGTCCTTTGCTTTCTGTGAAACATTGTTGTGAAGGCATGTGAAAGTAGTGAAACCTTCCTTTTTGGGGTATTGCTTTCACCTTATCCTCCTATAAATAAATGTTTTATGGAACGTTGTGAAAGCGTGAAACTTATTGGACGAAAAACTGTTCCATCGGCAAAAGAATGTTTATGTTTAGCTTGTCTAAAGTCCATAGTTAGCTTCGTAAAGTAGATAGTTAGCGAGCTAAAGTTGAACTTTAGAGATCTTAAATAGGCATCTGTATTGATTTTCTGTTCGATGGATTTTTGACTTTAGATAGAATATTAGTATTTTTGAACGGAGAAATATTTTAGAATGATATGAGAATAAATTTAAGACTATGGCTGGCTGTCCTTGGGATGGTGATTGGCTTAGGGATTCCGGCTCAGGCACAAAATGATTTACAGTCGGGCGACGAGTTTGAAACGTTGATGCAAAAGATCCGTCAGGACTTTGTGGCCAATCCCGCCATTGACGAAGCATTGGCTAAGTACAATGAACAGGACGGTTCGTTTACCGATGTAGATTATGCCAGTATACAGCGTACCAATTGGCCTCCATTGGTTCATGTAGAGCGTATCAGCGATTTTGTGTTTGCCTATACCAATCCGAAGAACAAACATTTTGGTGAGGAAGCTTTGTATGATAAGATTGTGAAAGGACTGGAGTTCTGGCATGAGCGTAATCCGTGGTGTCATAATTGGTGGTATAATCAGATTTCCGAACCTCAGAAGTTAGGCGTATTGCTCATTCAGATGCGTACCGGTAAAAAACAATTGCCGGCTGATTTGGAAAATAAAATATTGGATCGTGTGCGGGAAGACGGTGGTGATCCGGCTAAATGGACCGGTGCTAACCGTACAGACATTGCCTTGCACTGGATTTATCGTTCCTGTCTGCAACGGAATGCAGAGGATTTGGCCTATGCGTTGGAGAATGTGTACAATCCGGTCGTTTATACTACGAAAGAAGGATTTCAGCATGACAACAGCAATTTCCAGCATGGACAGCAGTTATATATTGGTGGATACGGTGACGAGATCCTGAAAGGGGTGACGCAGGTTGCCATGTATACTCGAGGTACTCGGTTTGCCATGCCACAGGATAAATTGGAGTTGATCAGCAAGTTTATGCGTGAAACGTATTATGCAGTCATGCGTGGCAAGTATATGTCGTATGACGTACTGGGACGCAGTATCAGCCGTCCGGATATTTTGGACAAATCACGTACTATTCTGTTTGCCAAGCGTATGGTGGAATTGGACAAGGAACATGCCGACGAGTTCCGTGATATTGTGGCACGTATGGAAGGAACGAAAGCACCGGGTGATGGTCTGCAGCCGAAGCATACCCATTATTTCCGCGGCGACTATACTTTGCATGTCCGTCCGCAGTATGCATTTGACGTACGTTTGGTATCGGCCCGTACAGCCCGCTGTGAGTATGGTAATGGAGAAAATTTGAAGACCTATTTCCTGTCGGACGGATGTACGAATATTACGACTCGTGGAGGTGAATATTTCAACATCTTCCCTGCCTGGAACTGGACCCGTATTCCTGGTGTGACAGCTCCTCAGCTCAAGGAAATTCCCTTAGCTGCAAGCGATTGGCAGTGTATGGGTACTTCCACTTTTGCCGGTGGCGTGTCTGACAGTCTTTATGGCGTCACGACCTATGCGTATATGGATACATACAAAGATATCAATACCGGGGCTCATAAAGCTTGGTTCTTTTTTGACGACGAAGTGGTTTGTTTAGGCTCGGATATTCATTCTACTTCTTCCGAGGCTGTCTATACGTCGGTTAATCAGTGCCTGGCTGCTTCTGATGAAGCTGTGGTTTCTGTTGATGGTAAGCAGGAAGTACTTCCTGCCCAAGAAACCGCCTATGAGAATGCTGACTGGGTTTTGCACGACGGCATCGGTTATCTGTTCCCTCAAGGAGGTCGTGTAGTAGCTGGCATACAGCGGCAGAGTGGCACTTGGTATGACATCAACAACAGCGTGAACCGTAAGGAACCGGTGGAGGAGAAGGTATTTACTGTAAGTCTCGATCATGGCCGCCAGCCTGAAAATGCTACTTATGCCTATGTGGTAGTGCCTGGCAAGCGTACAGCTTCCGAGATGGAGAAATATTGTAAAAACAATGCTATCGAGATTTTGAGTAATACGGCTGATATACAGGTTGTCCGTCATAAGAAATTGGATGTTTGGCAGATGGTATTCTATCGTCCGGGGGAATTTAAATATGGTAAGTTATCCGTTCGTGTAGATAAACCTTGTGCTTTGATGGTAAAGAAGGTAGACAGCCGGCGTCCGGTGGTTCATGTCGCCGATCCCGGTCAGACTGGACAGCCTATCCAGGTTAAAGTACGTATTCCCGGTTCGAAAGGCGGAGAACAGACCATTGATTTCCGTCCATCAGACAATCCTATTTTTGCAGGGGCTACCCAATCGTTTACTTTAAAATATTAAGTCTATGGAGATGAATAAATGGTTTGGCACAGCCTGTGCGGTAGCCGCTGGTGCTAGCCTGGTACCGGGTTACCTGGCGGCACAACAGAAACCACATATTATCCTTATTGTATCCGATCAGCATCGGGGAGATGCGATGCATTGCATGGGCAATTCTTCTGTAATCACTCCCAACCTGGACGCTTTGGCTGATGACGGAACTCTTTTTCTGAATGGCTATTCGTCTACACCGAGTAGTACTCCAGCCCGTTCGGGGCTGCTGACTGGATTGTCGCCTTGGCATCATGGCATGCTGGGATATGGTAGGGTAGGAAGTCGGTATCGTTATGAGATGCCGCAGATGTTGCGTGATTTGGATTATTATACATTCGGTATTGGCAAGATGCATTGGTTTCCGCAGAAAGCCTTGCATGGTTTCCATGGTACGTTGGTTGATGAAAGCGGTCGGGTGGAGACCGACGACTTTATCAGTGATTATCGTTTGTGGTTCCAGATGCAGGCACCCGGACTGAATCCTGATTCCACCCATATAGGTTGGAATGATCATGGGGCAGCTACCTATCGACTTCCTGAAGAACTGCATCCTACGGCATGGACTGGCGAGATGGCGCAGGAAATGATACACAACTATAAACATGGAAGCGGACAACCTTTGTTCCTGAAGGTTTCTTTTGCCCGTCCACACAGCCCTTATGATCCGCCCCAACGGTTTGCTGATATGTATAAGGACAAGGATGTACCGGCCCCTTGTGTAGGGGAATGGTGCAAGGACAAGGATTATGCTGTCTTGAAGAATGTTTCAGATGCGCCTTCGGATGCGGCTTATGGAAATTTCGGGGATGAATACGCCAAGAATTCCCGTCGCTATTATTATGCAAATGTGACTTTTATTGATGAAGAGATTGGCAAGATTGTGCAGGCATTGAAAGAGGAAGGCATGTACGATAATGCTTTGATATGTTACATCTCCGATCACGGTGATATGCTGGGCGATCATTATCATTGGCGTAAGACCTATCCTTATGAAGGATCGGTACACGTGCCCTATATCGTGAAATGGCCTTCGTCTTGTGGTTTCCCGAAAGGTGGAAAGGTAGATGCACCGGTAGAACTTCGTGACTTGCTCCCTACTTTCCTTGAAATGGCAGGTGGACAGATTCCTGCTGATATGGACGGACAATCGTTGGTTCGTCTGATGGATGGAAGCGGAAGAAGTTGGCGTGAATATATCGATTTGGAGCATGCCACTTGTTATAGTCCCGACAACTATTGGTGTGCTTTGACCGACGGGAAGATCAAGTACGTATGGCGTTTCCATACTGGGGCAGAAGAATTGTTCGACTTGGAGAGTGATCCTCACGAAATGAAGAACGTGGTAAATGATAAAAAGTACCACGAGCGGTTAGAAAAACTTCGTGCTGCCATGGTGCAGCATTTGTCCGAACGTGGAGAGGAGTTCGTGAAGAATGGCAAGCTTCAAGTGTTGAAGCGTACAGTTCTTTATAGTCCTCTTTTCCCGGATGAAAATCCGGTTGATACAGGAATCTGACAGGCTGAAGTCAGAAAGATGGAAGCCGTACAAGAATGGTGGGTATGTCGTTTTTGTACGGCTTCCTTTATTAGGATAGAGTGAGATTACATATATGGATTTATAGTAATGGTGATATTTTTATGAAAACGAAAATTCTTTTATTCCTTGGTTTGTTGGTCTGTGTCTTGGATACTTTTTCGGCAAACGCTAACTATCGGTTCAGAACGATGTCTCCTGAAGGTGGTTTTTATTACGATGGTGTGAAAGAGATCGAGCAGGATCAGACCGGTTTTATCTGGGTAATGATGGACTATGAACTTTATCGTTTTGATGGCTATCACTATAAAAAATATTATCCATATTTTGCAAAGCTGCAACCGACTCAGAAATGGCTTTTCAAGAATATGGCATCCGATTCGTCGGGTTGTCTGTATGTGAATACGAACAATGGAATCTATCGTTACGAATCGGTTACAGACCGTTTTGAGTGGATATACGATCCTGTGTCTACGGTAATGGTAGATAACATGGATCGCTTGTGGGTGAGAGTACAGACTTTATGGCATCAGTTGGATGTGAATACAGGTGAACTCTCGGCTCCATTATATGACGGGAAAAAAATAGATTATAGTAATGTCGCTTTTTGTGCCTATCATCAGGATCTGTATAGCTTTGTCCAACAGCGAATTTATCGCTTTAACTATACAGAGGGACAGTTCGAACTTTGTTATGTACTTCCTGATACAGAAGGGAATATACGTTTTGCACAAGCTTGCAAAGGAAGCTTGTGGGTGTTTGTAAATAATGAGGGCTGTATCAGATCGATTTGACAACATTCCGAGTAAAGAAACGTTTTAAGCCTCTTTCGGAATATGACGGGTCTTCTCTCCGTGCTTTTTATGTAGATAATGAAGGGCAGGTATGGATGGGAACCATGGACGGAGTTTATATACTTGATACAGAGGATGGAAAATTATCTCATTACAAACATTCCCGTTCTGATCCGTTCAGTCTGCCTAATAATTCAGTTTGGGATATATATGGTGACAGGCAGTCGAATGTATGGATTGGAATGTATTCGGGTAAATTGTGTTGCGTGAATGTAAATGAAAGCAATGCGTTCAGATCATGGACACCCAAGGCGGGAGGATTGAATTACGCTCCGGTAAGTGCATTTGCTGAAGATGGTAACAGCCTTTGGATTGGTACGGAAGGCGGAGGCCTTAATCTGATGAATGTATCAACAGAACAGATTGTGCCTTTTGTTGATAAAGGAAAGACACCTTTGAGTAATGTGAAATCATTGGTGTTGGATAATGATCGAAGGTTGTGGATTGCAACTTTTAGAGAAGGGCTGGATATGTATGATATCAGGCGGGGAAATATGACGCATTATCGACATGACAAGAATGACAAGCAGTCGTTGCTGGTAAATGATATGAGAAAAGTGGTACAGGAGGCGGATTCCGGGTTGTGGATAGCTTATCAATATCCGAAACCGGTTGTTTCTTATTTTTCTTTTCAGACTCGTTCCTTTGTGCATTATGAATTGGACGATAATACCAATTATTTATTTGATATTCAGCGACAGGGCGAAAATAAGTTGTGGGCTATCAGTAATGAAGCATTATATTGTATGGATGTTCATACGAAGAAAGTGGAGAAAATGATGCCTAATGATTCTACTTATTGGGGGTTGTTTACTTTCTGTTTGGATGATTCCGGTAATATCTGGATTGGTACTATTGGTAATGGACTTGTGAAATTTGATACAAGTTCCTTGCAGTTTATGAACATGAAAAATGTATTGCAGCAAAATATTTACTCCATTTATACGTTGTGCTATGATGCAGGAAATGTATGGATGGGGACAGACAACGGTTTGTATTGTTATAATATAGCACAAAATCATTTGGCACGGTTTGACAAAGGAGAAAACACACAGGGACAGGTGTATTATCCGTTGGCCTCCATGAAAGGGGCGGACGGAACATTGTATTTTGGTGGAACAGATGGATTTACATCCGTAGATCCTAGAAAGATTTCTTATAATTCTTATAAACCGAAAGCGGTAATTTCTGATTTCTTCATAGATCATGAGTCTGTACGTCCGGAATATAGGCTCAATGATTCAGTTCGTGAAGTTGTACTGGATTATGATCAGACAAACTTTGGCTTTCAGTTTGCTTCAGACAGTTATCATATTCCGGAAAAGAATCGTTTTAAATATCGGTTGCGAGGATATAATGATACGTGGATAACGGTCAATGCCCAGAATCGAACAGCCATGTATTCGAAGGTGCCGGCAGGTACATATTATTTTGAGGTTTATGCAGCCAACAATGATGGGGTTTGGAGTGAATATCCTACTGTTGTTAAAGTTGTCAGAAAAACGGCTCCTTGGTTCAGTTGGCCTGCTTATTTGCTCTATTTGTTAATAATTGCAGGAGTAGTTTATGCAGTCTACCGACATTTCTCTGAGAAAAAGAAATTTAAAATGTTACTCTATCAGGAAAGTGTAGAACGTGATAAGAAGGAACAGATACATCAGGCACAACTGCGTTTCTTTACTAACATCTCGCATGATTTCCGGACTCCTCTTTCATTGATTATGGCTGCGTTGGATAAGTTAAGACGTGAGGGACTGAAGGAATATTATTATCGTATTTTGAATGGTAATGTACAGCGGCTGTTGAATCTGGTGAATGAACTGATGGATTTCAGGACTGTTGAGAATGGTATGATGAAATTAGAACTGGAGCAGTTGGATATCAATCGGATGGTGCAGGAAATTGGCAATGACTTTGCAGACTATGCTAAACAGCGGAATATCGATTTTCGGATGATTTTTGACAAGGATTTGCCAGCTTCTGTGTATGCGGATAAGAATGTTGTGGAAAAGATTGTTATGAATTTGTTGAATAATGCATTTAAATATACACGCGAGAAAGGCTCTATTTGTTTGGAAATCAGAGGATCCGGTGAACCCTTTGTTTCAGAACACAAGAATAGTTTTACGGTAGGAAGTTGTGGAGATAATGCTTTTAGCTTAGTGGTAAGCGATACGGGTGTTGGTATTTCAGCAGAATCAATCAGTAGCGTTTTTGAGCGTTTCTATAAAGTGAATACCGTTAATGCGGATTCACATCTAGGTACGGGTATAGGCCTGGCATTGGTTAAGAGTTTGGTATTACTGCAAAAAGGTTCCATTACAATTTATAGTGAGAGGGATAAGGGGACAGATATGGTAGTCCGCCTGCCTTTGGATATAACGCTTTTCCGCGATTCTGACTTTAAGAAACAACCAGTGGAAGTTTCTGACGCAAAAGTTGTTGCCTCTCAGGAAAATACAGATGTTGTAGAAAATGTGGAGGAACGATTGCAGAACGAGAATAAGAAAAAAATCTTGTTAGTAGAAGACAATGCGGATTTGCGTGTATTGATTGCCGAAGCGTTGGCCGATGATTTTCTGGTAGTACAAGCCGGAGATGGATTGGAAGCTTTGAGGCAGATGGAGGAATTGGAATTCGACTTAGTCATTAGTGATATCATGATGCCTAATAAAGATGGCGTTTCATTGTGTAATGATATTAAGAAGGATTTGAATACATCGCATATTCCTGTTGTTTTACTAACCGCCAAGACGAGCCTTGAAAGTAAAATCGAAGGTGTGGATTCTGGAGCAGATCTTTATTTTGAGAAACCGATTGATCTGACTTATCTGAAGCTATCATTGCTGAACATATTTCGTAACAGGCAACAATTGAAGGAACATTATGCGAAGAATTATTATGCAGATACCAGCGAATTGGTTACCAACGAACAGGATAATCGTTTCTTAAAACAGTTTGTTGATTTTGTAGAAACCAACATGGATCAACCTCAGATGGATGTCAATCAGATTGCTGAAGAGTTGGGAATGAGCCGGAGTAAGCTGTACTCCAAAGTAAAAGGTTTGACAGGTAAATCGGTTGTTGAATTTGTGCTGAATTGCCGTTTGCGTAAGGCTGCTCGTTTGATAATAGAGGAAAATCTGACGATGCGTGAGGTAATGATGCAAGTTGGCATTGAGAGTCAGGCTTATTTTACCAATTCATTTAAGAAGGTGTTTGGGGAGACACCTACTTCGTTTGCCACAAAACATAAAAAATAAAGCGAAATAAGCGATTTGGATAAAACAAATGGCGAATAGAGTAAGCCTTCACGGCTGAAATTGGCTTTTTTTGCATCCAGAAACTTTTATCGCATATTATGAATAAGCTTTGGGCAATTTTATTTTGTAGTTACTTTTATTGCGTCGGAAGTGTCCATGCACAGGATCGGACGACACTATTGCCTGCCGATCAGGAAATCCAGTTAAAGTATGGAGCCGATCGTTTAGGGAAGCGTAGCGATGCTGCTATGCGGAAGTTCCGTGACAATAGGTTGGGTGCTTTTATACATTGGGGGCTTTATGCTATTCCTGGTGGAGAATGGAATGGAAAAGTATATAATGGTGCAGCTGAATGGTTGAAGGCATGGGCAAAGGTCCCTTCAGAGGAATGGATGAAGCTGATGGATCAATGGAATCCACAAAACTTTGATGCCAGGGCTTGGGCGAAGATGGCCAAACAAATGGGAGTGATGTATGTGAAGATTACTACCAAGCATCACGAAGGATTTTGTCTTTGGCCCAGTAAATATACGAAATATACAGTAGCACAGACTCCTTATAAGAAAGATATATTGGGAGAACTGGTAAAAGCTTATAATGATGAAGGTATCGATGTACATTTTTATTTTTCGGTGATGGATTGGAGCCATCCTGACTATCGCTATGATATCCAGTCAAAAGAAGATGAGGAAGCATTTAACCGATTTCTGGAATTTACAGATAACCAACTGAAAGAATTGGCCACTCGTTACCCGACTGTCAAAGACTTTTGGTTTGATGGAACGTGGGATGCCAGCATTAAGAAAAACGGCTGGTGGACAGCTCATGTAGAGAAGATGTTGAAGGAACTGGTTCCGGGCGTTACTATCAACAGTCGTTTACGTGCTGATGATTATGGTAAACGTCATTTCGATAGTAACGGACATCTGATGGGGGATTATGAGTCGGGGTATGAACGTCGTTTGCCCGATCCTGTGAAGGACTTGAAGGTGACCCGTTGGGACTGGGAAGCTTGTATGACCGTACCCGAAAATCAGTGGGGATATCACAAAGACTGGTCGTTAAGTTATGTAAAGACTCCGTTGGAGGTGTTGGAGCGCATTGTCCATGCCGTTTCGATGGGAGGTAACATGGTGGTGAACTTCGGTCCCCAGCCTGACGGTGATTTCCGTCCCGAAGAGAAGCAGCTGGCAGAAAGCATCGGCCGCTGGATGAAGAAGTATGGCGAGTGTATCTATGGTTGCGACTATTCCGGCTGGGAGAAGCAGGCGTGGGGATACTACACCCGCAAGGGCAAGGATGTATATATGGTTGTGTTCAATCCTCCTTATTCCAAGCATTTGGTTGTAAAGACTCCTGTTGATACAGAGGTTGTTAAGGCAGTGACTTTGAATGGGGGAAAGGAAGTAAAAATCACTGAAACTGCTCGTAACGAATACAATGTGGATATGCCGGATAAAGATCCGGGTGAACCGTTTGTCATTAAACTTGAAACAAAAGAAAAAACGTCAGAAACGGACAAATATCGGGATGCTTTGACTTGATTGTAATATATTGAGTCCGTTTTTATTTTAAGAAAAAGAGAACTTCTAACCTGATTTATATATAGTTGATATCTAAAGAAAAACATTTAGTATGATGAAAAGTATAAGTTTATGTGTAATCTTGTGGCTAGTTACAGTTTCACAGATGGTAGCTCAGCCTAAATTTGACAAAGCTGAAGTGAAGTCTTGGATGAAACGGGTAGCTGATTGGCAAATAGCCAATCCTAATAAAGAGGCCGAACACGATGACTTGGACTGGACTCACGCAGCACTCTATATGGGGATGATAGACTGGGCCGAACTGACGGAAAAGGAAGGCGGTGACAGTTCTTACTATCAATGGTTACTCCGTATTGGTCGGAAGAATCATTTTCAAGTAGGTAAGTGGATGTATCATGCAGATTTTATAGCTGTAGGTCAATCGTTTATTGACTTGTATCGGAAGTATGGTGAGATAAAGATGATAGCTCCTGTGATGGCGCGTGCCAATTGGGTAGTGGATAATCTGCCCGAGACGACGTTGGAGCTGGACTACAGCCGCCAAGAAACGTTGAACCGTTGGTCTTGGTGCGACGCACTGTTCATGGCACCCCCTGTCTATGCCAAGCTCTATGCGCAAACGCTTGACAAAAAATATCTGAACTTTTTGAATAGGGAGTATAAGGCTACCTACGATTACTTGTATGACAAAGAGGAACAAATGTTCTACCGTGACCGCCGTTATTTTGACAAGCGGGAAGCCAATGGTAAAAAGGTGTTTTGGGGACGGGGTAACGGTTGGGTCTTGGGAGGATTGGCCGAGATTCTTCAGGCGCTTCCTGGTGACGAACCTTCGCGCAAATTCTACCAAGACCTGTTTGTCACACTGGCCACTCGTGTAGCCGGCTTGCAAAGTCCGGACGGATATTGGCATGCCAGCCTGCTCGATCCTGAATCTTATCCTTCGCCCGAGACAAGTGCTACAGGTTTCATCGTTTATGCTTTGGCTTATGGAGTTAACGAGGGATTACTCGATAAAGCTACATTCCTGCCAGTTGTAGCAAAGGGCTGGAAGGCATTGGTTGATGCAGTCGATGCCGACGGTAAGTTGGGATATGTTCAACCTATCGGCGCCGACCCGCGTAAGGTGACCCGCGATATGACTGAAGTCTATGGCGTCGGTGCTTTCCTGATGGCAGGATGTCAGATTTGTCGTTTAGCAGAAAGTGCTGATTAAGTTAAAATAGAAGACCATGAAAACACAGATAATAAAGAAGACTATATTGTTGTCAGTCGTATGGCTGATATGCTTGCTGGGCTTTGCACCGAAGGCGGAAGCCCGCGATGTGACGTCGTTCAACGACGGATGGGAATTCAAGAAAGGGCCGTTTGCGGCGGATGCCATGCAGGTGGCGGCCAAGTGGAATGCCGACTGGGAGAAGGTGACCGTGCCCCACACCTGGAATGCGGACGACATGCAGAAGAAGACTAACAGCTTCTATGCCGGCGTGGCCTATTATCGGAAACAGCATGTCTTCCCCAAGTCGCTGGAAGGCAAGCGCATCTTCCTGCGCTTCGAAGGCGTGGGCTCTTGTGCCGAGGTCTATGTTAACGGCTATCTGGTGGGGACGCACAAGGGGGCCTATTCGGCTTTCGTTTGCGAAATCGGCGCACAGGTCAAGTATGGTGAGGAGAATGAAATTGTGGTGAAGGCCGATAACACGGCGCGGCCTGACGTGATACCGGTCAACCATGGCCTGTTTGGTGTCTATGGCGGCATCTACCGTCCTGTATGGCTGGTGGTAACCGAACCCTGCAACATCGTGGTGAACGACTGCGCTTCATCAGGTGTATATATCACGCAGAAGAATGTGTCGAAGAAATCGGCCGAGGTGTCTGTCAAGGTGAAGCTGGACAATGCCACGTTGGCGCCGGTTCCTTTGGAGTTGGAGAATACTATCTATACCCGCGAAGGTAAGCTGGTCAAGACGCATTGCCAGTCTTTCGACCTGACACCTCAGGGTGTGCAGAGCTATGTCTCCCATTTCAAGATCAGCAATCCCCACCTGTGGCAGGGACGCGAGGACCCTTATCTCTATAAGGTGGTGTCGCGCCTGAAGCAGAACGGGCAGGTCATCGATGAGGTGGTGCAGCCCCTGGGCTTGCGCAAGTACGAAGCCATAGCCGGCAAGGGTTTCTTCCTGAACGGCAAGAAGTATCCCATGTACGGCGTTACCCGCCATCAGGATTGGTGGGGACTGGGCAGTGCGCTGACCAACAAGGAGCACGACTTCGACCTGGCACAGATTATGGAGGTGGGAGCCACGACCGTGCGCTTCGCCCACTACCAGCAGTCGGACTACATCTACTCGCGTTGCGACACGCTGGGCCTTGTCATCTGGGCTGAGATTCCTTTCGTGAACCGCGTCACGGGACAGGAGTGGGACAACGTCCACCAGCAGATGCGTGAGCTGATACGCCAGAGCTTCAACCACCCCTCCATCTACGTGTGGGGCATCCACAACGAAGTCTACCATCCGCACGGCTATACGGCGGCGCTCACGCAGTCTGTCCACGACCTCTGCAAGCTCGAGGACCCCGATCGCTATACAGTGGCCGTCAACGGCTACGGCCATGTGGAGCATCCAGTCAACGAGAATACCGACATACAGGGCATGAACCGCTACTTCGGCTGGTACGAGAAGAAGATACAGGATATCAAGCCCTGGGTCGAGAAGATGGAGAAGGAATATCCCTGGCAGCGGCTGATGCTGACCGAATATGGTGCGGACGCCAACATCGAGCATCAGACGGAGATACTGGGAGATGCCCTGAACTGGGGCAGTGACTTCTATCCCGAGACTTTCCAGACCAAGACGCACGAGTACCAGTGGAGCATCATCGCCCAGCACCCCTACATCCTGGCATCCTACCTGTGGAATACGTTCGACTTTGCCGTGCCCATGTGGAAGCGCGGCGGCGTGGATGCGCGCAACATGAAGGGCCTTATTACCTTCGACCGCAAGACGCGCAAGGACTCCTTCTACTGGTACAAGGCCAACTGGAGCAAGGAACCTGTGCTCTACCTGACGCAGCGCCGCAACACGGAGCGCGAGCGCAAGGAGACTTCCGTGACCGTTTACTCTAACCTCGGCACGCCCCGCGTCTACCTGAACGGCCAGGAACTGGAAGGCATCCGCAAGGGCTATACCGATGTCCACTACGTTTTCGACAAAGTGACCCTGGCCGAAGGGCGCAACGTGCTCAAGGCCGTCATCACCTCCGATGGCAAGGAATACACTGATGAAATCGTATGGAACTACAATGGCGATCGTGTACGCCAGGCCGATTCTTACGAACATAAGAAAGAACATGCTGGCTGGTAATTTTTAATGGTTTTTTGTTAGGCAAAGAGGATCGGACGCAGGGAGCCGGTCCTCTTTTGTTTTTCTTGAGTTTAGTCATTTTAAACTCCTGGTTTAGTCGCTTTAAACTTCCAGTTTAATCGTATTAAACTCTCAGTTTATCACCATTAAACTGTCAGTTTATTATGGATAAACTGAAATAAACTCGTAGGCAGTGGGGAGCGTTGTGTACGAAAGGCATGAACAAAGAGGTCGTATCTTGGGAAATAAAGATGGCATGGTGGTTGCTTTGATGAACTTGCTGATGATAAAAGGAGAGTTTTCTTTGCTCTTTTCTTACGATTCTATAGAAAAATATGATTTTTTTCTTCAAACTGTTTGGATATTATAAAAAAGCCCTTACCTTTGCATCACGTTAAGCAACAAAAGATAATAGAATTACCAATTTTAAAGAGATAAGAAAGATATGATGCTACATACATCCATTAACCTGGCAGTCCTGCATATTATTCGCGTCGTGGTCTTGAAATCAAGAGCGTGAGAAAGGTTTTGTGTATGTATTCATACGTCGGAAGATAATTATTGAAGCCTTTCTCACTGATGAGAAAGGCTTTTTTCATTGAAAGGAGAACAACAAAGATGAAACACCAGTTACGCAGTTCGTTCAGTACGCAGGGCCGCCGCATGGCCGGGGCACGTGCGTTGTGGGTGGCCAACGGCATGAAGCGCGAGCAGATGGGAAAGCCCATCATTGCCATCGTCAATTCGTTCACGCAGTTTGTACCCGGTCACGTCCACCTGCACGAAATCGGCCAGTATGTCAAGGAAGAGATTGAAAAGCTGGGCTGCTTTGCCGCCGAGTTCAATACCATCGCCATCGACGACGGCATCGCCATGGGACACGATGGCATGCTATACTCCCTGCCTTCGCGCGACATCATTGCCGACAGCGTGGAGTACATGGTCAACGCCCACAAGGCCGACGCCATGGTGTGCATCAGCAACTGCGACAAGATAACGCCGGGCATGCTCATGGCAGCCATGCGCCTGAACATCCCCACCGTCTTCGTTTCGGGCGGACCGATGGAGGCGGGCGAATGGAAGGGGCAGCACCTCGACCTGATAGACGCCATGATCAAGTCGGCCGACACGACGGTGAGCGACGACGACGTGGCCAAGATTGAGCAGCATGCCTGCCCTACGTGCGGATGTTGCTCGGGCATGTTCACCGCCAATTCCATGAACTGCCTGAACGAGGCCATCGGCCTGGCCCTGCCGGGCAACGGTACCATCGTGGCTACGCACGAGAACCGCAAGAAGCTTTTCAAGGACGCCGCCAAGCTGATTGTGGAGAACGCTTACAAATACTACGAGGACGGCGACGAGAGTGTGTTGCCCCGCAGTATTGCCACTCGTGAGGCTTTCCTCAACGCCATGACGCTGGACATCGCCATGGGTGGCTCGACCAACACGGTACTTCACCTGCTGGCCGTGGCTCATGAGGCGGGAGCCGATTTCAAGATGGAAGACATCGACATGCTGTCGCGCAAGACGCACTGCCTATGCAAGGTGGCGCCCAACACGCAGAAGTACCATGTACAGGACGTGAACCGTGCAGGCGGCATCGTGGCCATCATGGCTGAGCTGGCTAAGGGTGGACTCGTTGATACCAGCGTGAAGCGCGTGGACGGCTTGACGCTGGCCGAAGAGATTGACCAGTATTGCATCACCAGCCCCAACGTCTGCAAGAAGGCGCTGAAGAAATACGCCAGCGCTCCCGGCGGCAAGTTCAACCTGAAGCTGGGTTCGCAGGACAACTATTATAAGGAATACGACACCGACCGTGCCGAAGGCTGCATCCGCGACTTGGAGCATGCTTATAGCAAGGACGGCGGCCTGGCTGTGCTGAAGGGAAACATCGCACAGGATGGTTGTGTGGTTAAGACTGCTGGTGTGGACGAAAGCATCTGGAAGTTCACCGGCCCTGCCAAAGTCTTTGACTCTCAGGAAGCTGCCTGCGAAGGTATCCTGGGCGGCAAGGTGCAGAGCGGCGACGTGGTGGTCATCACTCACGAAGGCCCCAAGGGTGGTCCCGGCATGCAAGAGATGCTTTATCCCACTTCTTATATCAAGTCGCGCCACCTGGGCAAGGAGTGTGCCCTCATTACCGACGGGCGCTTCAGCGGTGGTACGTCGGGCCTGAGCATCGGCCACATCTCGCCCGAAGCAGCAGCCGGCGGCAACATCGGCAAGCTGGTGGACGGTGACATCATCGAGATAGACATCCCCAACCGCACCATCAACGTCCGGCTGACCGATGCCGAACTGGCGGCACGTCCCATGACGCCTGTCACTCGCAACCGCGAGGTGTCCAAGGCGCTGAAGGCCTACGCCAGCCTGGTGAGCTCGGCAGACAAGGGAGCGGTGAGAATTATATAATTGAAAATTGAGAATGGAAAATGGAGAATTGATAGTCTTGTGATTTCGTAGGCAATTTTCTATTTTCAATTCTCCATTATCCATTAAAGAAATGAAAGATACAATTACAGGCGCAGAAGCCCTGATGCGCTCCCTGGAGCACGAAGGGGTACAAACGATATTCGGCTATCCGGGCGGCAGCATCATGCCGGTGTTCGATGCCTTATACGACCATCGGAAGACATTGAACCACATCCTGGTGCGCCACGAACAGGGTGCTACCCATGCCGCACAGGGCTTTGCCCGTGTGTCGGGTCAGGTAGGTGTCTGCCTCGTGACCAGCGGACCGGGTGCCACCAATACCATTACCGGCATTGCCGACGCCATGATAGACAGTACGCCCATCGTGGTCATTGCTGGGCAGGTAGGTACAGGTTTCCTCGGTACGGATGCCTTTCAGGAAGTGGACCTCGTAGGCATCACGCAGCCCATCACCAAGTGGAGTTACCAGATCCGTCGGGCCGAAGATGTGCCTTGGGCCGTGGCGCGTGCCTTCTACATTGCCCGTAGCGGTCGGCCGGGACCTGTGGTGCTCGACTTTGCCAAGAACGCGCAGGTAGACAAGATGGAATATGCTCCCGTGACAGTCGATTATATTCGCAGCTACCAGCCCGTGCCCGACATGGATATGGAAGCCATCCGCGAGGCAGCCGATCTCATCAATGCTGCCGAACGCCCGTTGGTACTCGTGGGGCAGGGGGTAGAGTTGGGCAATGCACAGGCCGAACTCCGGGCCTTCATCGAGAAAGCCGGATTGCCTGCCGGACGTACCCTGCTGGGACTTTCGGCCCTTCCTTCCGACCATCCGTTGAATAAAGGCATGCTGGGTATGCACGGCAATCTGGGGCCGAACATCAATACCAACAAGTGCGACGTGCTGATAGCCGTGGGTATGCGCTTCGACGACCGTGTGACGGGCAACGTAGCTACTTATGCCCCGCAGGCTAAAATCATTCACTTCGATATCGACCCTGCCGAGATAGACAAGAACATCAAGACCGACGTAGCCGTGTTGGGCGATTGTAAGCAGACGCTTCCTGTCGTTACCGAACTGCTGAAGCCAGCCACTCATCAGGAATGGCTCGACAGCTTCCGCACCTACGAGGAAGTAGAGGAGGAGAAAGTAATCCGTCCTGAACTCCATCGCACGACCCGCGAACTGAGCATGGGTGAGGTGGTACGTGCCGTGAGCGAAGCTACAAACAACGAAGCCATCCTGGTGACCGACGTAGGCCAGAACCAGATGATGTCTGCCCGCTACTTCAAATATACCCGCGAGCGCAGCATCGTCACCTCTGGCGGACTGGGTACGATGGGCTTCGGCCTTCCTGCCGCCATTGGTGCCACCTTTGGTCGTCCCGACCGTACCGTCTGCGTCTGTATGGGTGACGGCGGCCTACAGATGAACTTGCAGGAGCTGGGCACGGTGATGGAGCAGAAGGCACCTGTCAAGATGATATTGATGAACAACAACTACTTGGGCAACGTGCGCCAGTGGCAGGCCATGTTCTTCAACCGCCGCTACTCGTTTACCCCCATGCTGAACCCCGACTACATGCAGATAGCCGCCGCATACGGCATCCCTTCACGCCGCGTCATGGAGCGTTCGGAGTTGGCCGATGCCATCCGCGAGATGCTGGCCACGGACGGTCCCTTCCTGCTCGAGGCCTGCGTGGAAGAAGAGGGTAACGTTATGCCGATGACGCCTCCGGGTGGTTCGGTGAACCAGATGCTTTTGGAATGCTAAAAGATACAGACTATGACTGACAAGACATTATATACCATTATCGTCCATTCGGAAAACATTGCCGGCTTGCTCAATCAGGTGACGGCGGTGTTTACCCGCAGGCAGATCAATATCGAAAGCCTGAATGTGTCCGCTTCTTCCATTCAGGGCGTACACAAGTACACCATTACAGCGTGGACGGACAAGGATACCATCGAGAAAGTCGTGAAGCAGATTACTAAGAAGATGGATGTACTGCAGGCTCATTATTTTACCGACGACGAAATCTATCAGCACGAGATAGCCCTTTACAAGGTAGAGACTCCTGCGCTGGAACAAACGCCTGAGGTGTCGAAGGTCATCCGTAAGAATCATGCCCGCATCGTCGAGGTGAACCCCGTTTTCTCCATTGTTGAGCTGAACGGTATGAGCGATGATATCACGCACCTGTATCAGGAATTGCAAGCTTTCGGCTGCGTGCTTCAGTTTGTCCGCTCAGGGCGTGTGGCTATCACTACGAGCTGCTTCGAACGGGTTAACGAGTACCTGGCCGAACGGGAAGCAAAATATCTGGAAAGTAAAAAACAGAAAAGCAATGAGTGAAAACAACAAAATAGGAACCTATAACTTCGTGGCCGAACCTTTTCATGTAGACTTTACAGGACGGCTGACGCTGGGAGTGCTGGGCAACCACCTGCTTAACTGTGCGGGTTTCCACGCCACCGAACGTGGTTTCGGCATGGCTGAACTGAACGAAGAAAATTATACGTGGGTGTTGTCCCGTCTGGCTATCGACATGGACGAGATGCCTTTGCAGTATGAATCATTTTCGATACAGACCTGGGTAGAGAACGTTTACCGCCTCTTTACCGATCGTAACTTTGCCATCCTCGACAAGGACGGCCGCAAGATAGGATATGCCCGTTCTGTTTGGGCAATGATTAGCATGCAGACACGCAAACCCATTGACCTGCTGGCCATAAACGGTGGCGATATTGTAAACTACGTGTGCGATGAACCTTGCCCCATCGAGAAGCCTTCACGTATCAAGGTGATGGCTACGGAGCCTGTCGCTTCGCTCACGGCTAAGTACAGTGATATTGACATCAACGGCCATGTGAACAGCATCCGTTATATCGAGCACATCCTCGATCTTTTCCCGTTGGAAAAGTATCGGACGCAGCGTATCCGTCGCTTTGAGATGGCCTATGTGGCCGAAAGTTACTATGGTGACACTCTTTCCTTCTTCTTAGATGACGATGGTAACGATGTGTATGGTGTGGAAGTGAAAAAGAACGGCGATGAGACCGTATGCCGTGCAAAAGTGATATTTGAATAAAAGGAAATATATTAACCGGGCGAAAGCCACAAATAAAAACAATAACAACAATGGCACAATTGAATTTTGGCGGTGTTATCGAAAATGTGATGACCCGCGAAGAGTTTTCCTTGGAAAAGGCACGTGAGATTTTGAAAGACGAAACTATTGCAGTAATCGGATATGGCGTACAGGGTCCTGGTCAGGCTTGCAACCTGCGCGACAACGGTTTCAACGTTATCGTTGGACAGCGTCCGGGCAAGACTTTTGAGAAAGCTATTGCCGATGGATGGGTACCCGGCGAAACCTTGTTCGGTATCGAGGAAGCAGCCGAGAAGGGCACTATTGTGATGTGTCTGCTTTCCGATGCAGCCGTCATGTCTGTATGGCCTACGTTGAAGCCGCATCTGACGGCTGGCAAGGCTCTTTACTTCTCTCATGGTTTTGCTATTACTTGGAACGATCGTACAGGCGTGGTTCCTCCCAAAGATATTGATGTGATTATGGTGGCCCCGAAAGGTTCGGGTACGTCGCTTCGTACCATGTTCCTCGAAGGTCGTGGCTTGAACAGCTCTTACGCCATCTATCAGGATGCTACAGGCAAGGCAATGGATCGTACACTGGCTTTGGGTATCGGTATCGGTTCCGGTTATCTGTTTGAGACCACTTTCCAGCGCGAGGCTACTTCCGACCTTACCGGTGAGCGTGGTTCGCTGATGGGCGCTATTCAAGGCCTGTTGTTGGCACAGTATGAAGTGCTCCGTGAGAACGGCCACACACCTTCCGAAGCTTTCAATGAAACCGTTGAGGAACTGACGCAGTCGTTGATGCCCCTCTTTGCCAAGAATGGTATGGACTGGATGTATGCCAATTGCTCTACTACTGCCCAGCGCGGTGCTCTTGACTGGATGGGCCCGTTCCACGATGCTATTAAACCGGTTATGCAGAAGTTGTATGAGAGCGTGAAGTGTGGTAACGAAGCTCAGATATCTATCGACAGCAACTCTAAGCCCGATTATCGCGAAAAACTGAATGCTGAGCTGAAAGCTCTGCGTGAAAGCGAGATGTGGCAGACGGCTGTTACCGTTCGCAAGCTCCGTCCGGAGAACAACTAAACGTAAAGGATTGAAGAACTCCAAGGGAGTGTATCGGCGTGCTTGGCACGGCTGGTACACTCTTTTTTTTAGGTATCAAATATCAAGCATAAACGACTTTGCAAAGTCCCTCTTTACGTTCGCCAAGTTCATGTTTAGCGAGCTAAAGTAGGTGTTTAGGAACGCAATATCGGTAGTGAGTAATGGATTGTCCCAATTTGGTTTCAATCCTTCATTTGTAGTGTAATCTGTTAGAAGAAAGGGATGTAGGTTGAAAGATAAAGTTTCACGGCAGTGTTCATTGTCTTCGGCTTGTACAATAATGTGTCATCTTGCCCAATATGGATGTTTCAATATAAATTTCTTATTATCAGTTGTTTGTGGTGAAATCACATAGGTGAAATGTATTTGTAGAAAGGGAAATAAAAAAAAAACTGCTTCACTAATAGTGAAACAGTTCTTATTCTTCGTGGGCGTTGACGGATTCGAACCGCCGACCCTCTGCTTGTAAGGCAGATGCTCTGAACCAGCTGAGCTAAACGCCCTTTTCTTTGAAAAAGCGTGGCAAAGGTACGACTTATTTTTATATCTCCAAATAATAGACTCGTTTTTTTCAAAAAACATTGTTTGTTGCAGCAAAAAGGATGGGAGTGTGTAGAGGGAATGGGCGTTAAACTAACGCCTATTCCCAGTTCTGCGATTCCTTTTGAATATGTTCCAGCAATCGTCGGTAGAAGGCGTGACGGTTCAACGTGGAAGCCTCACCAAGGATGACCAGTTTCATGCGAGCTCGGGTCATGGCTACGTTCATGCGACGTAAGTCGGAGAGAAAACCTATTTGCCCTTCGTCGTTGGCACGGACGAGACTGATGAAAATGACATCGCGTTCTTGTCCCTGAAAGCCATCGACGGTATTTACAGTCATCAGACTGCGATAGGGACGCAGGGTAGCGTCGTTTTTCAGTTTTCCACGCAAGTATTGTACCTGTGCCTTGTAGGGGGAGATAAGGCCAAAGTCAATGCGTTCGTCCAAAATACGTTGGCCGCCGATGCGTTCGATGTATTTCCGTAGTTCGCTGAGTAAGAGATCTGCCTCCTGGCGATTGATACGGCCGAAGCTTTCGCCCACAAACTCTTCCTTAAAATCCATTTCCGATGTGTCGATCCACGAGATGGGTGTGTCCCAGTCCAGGATGCCGCGATGGCGCACTTCGGGGGCGGCTTGCAACAGCCCGCTGTAGAACCAGTCGGACGAGAAGCGCATGATGGCTTCGTTCATGCGGTATTGGGTAGTGAGCAGCGAGACGGTCTCGGGTTTGCGGGCCACGACAGTCTCCATTAGTGTGCGTTCCAGTCCACCTCGTGCTGCATCATAGCACTTGATGGTGGGTGGTAGTTGTTGGTGGTCACCAGCCAGCACCACGCGATCGGCCTTACGGATGGCTATCCAGCAGGCTGCTTCGAGGGCTTGTGCCGCTTCATCGATAAAGAGGGTGCCGAAACGTCGGCCCGACAGTACACGATGGTTACTGCTGACTAAGGTGGAGGCAATGACGTGAGCCGAGTCGAAGAGGTCGGCATTGATCTGAACTTCCAGAGCTGTGGCTCGGTCGCGTAGGCGGGATATACGGCTGCGCACTCCTTCACGTTCTTCGTAAGTGCCACGGCGGGCTTTGCCATGTAGTTGACGTAGCTCTTTGCGGATGCTCCACAGTTCAGTATAGGCCGGATGAGCTTCGAAGCGGCGTTCGTAGGTGAAGGACAGCATTTTGTCATTGACGCGTGTGGGATTGCCGATACGCAGTACGCTGACACCTCGGTCTACAAGCTTTTCTGAGATCCAGTCTACTGCCGTATTACTTTGTGCACACACCAGCACTTGCGGTTCGCGGTGTAGTGTTTCGTAGATGGCTTCGACCAGCGTGGTAGTTTTTCCTGTGCCGGGAGGGCCGTGGACAATGGCAACGTCGCGGGTACATAATACTTTGTTGACGGCCGACTCCTGTGTTTGGTTCAGCCAGGGGAAACGGACGGGGTAGAGTTCGCGGAAGCCGGGTTTCAGGGTACCCAGCAGTGTGTCGCGCAGTTCGGCCAGCCGGTTGCTTTTGGCGCGGAGCACGTCGGTCAAAGCTTCGAACATGGTGCGATAACTGGTCTCGTCGAAATAGAGCTGTACCCCTAAACGATCGGCTCCCTGTATGTCCATGATGGATCCTGCTCCGGGCATAACCACCACCATGCGTGTGTCGTCGGCATAGCTTACGGTGCCTTGGAAGTTATAGTAGCTGAGGCTCCCGTCTGCTGTTTGGTGGAAGAAGCAGACTGGACGTCCATATTCGAAATTGTGTTCGATATCAATATCTTCGGTACGGGTTATTTCCAGTACCAACTGATTGAGCGAGTTATAGTAACTTTGTCCGGCGGTAGCCGGAAACCAACAAAGCCCACGTTTTACTTTGCGTGCCACTCCCATGGTTTCCGTCTGGCGTCGGAATTCTTCCTTTTCGTATTCATATTCCATGCGGAGTAACAGTTGTTGTCGCTGGAGGTGTAGGCTGGGGCTTTCAGTATCTTTTTCCTGTTTCATGGAAGCTTTTTTCACTTGACTTACCATTGGATCGGAGTCTCTCCATGTGCTTTCAGGTACTCGTTTGTGCGGCTGAAATGTTTGTTTCCAAAGAATCCGTTGTAGGCGGAGAGTGGAGATGGGTGGGCTGATGTCAGCACCAGATGACGATTGCGGTCAATGAAGGCTCCTTTGCGCTGGGCGTATGCCCCCCACAGGATGAAGACCAAATGTTCTTTCTCTTCAGCCAACAGGCGGATAGCAGCATCTGTAAAGGTTTCCCAACCGCGGTTTTGATGTGAACCGGCCTGATGGGCACGTACTGTTAGTGTGGCGTTCAACAGAAGCACACCCTGTTCTGCCCAGCGCGTCAGGTTGCCAGTGGACGGTGTGTCGGTGCCTATGTCACTTTTGATTTCTTTGAAGATATTGACTAAAGATGGTGGGAAAGCTACTCCATCGTTTACAGAGAAGCAAAGACCATGTGCCTGTCCTGGGCCATGATAGGGGTCCTGGCCGATGATGACTACTTTTACTTTATCGAAAGGGCAAAGGTTGAAAGCATTGAATATGAGTTTGCCCGGAGGATATACGGTGCCGTTTTGATATTCGGTTCGTACGAAATCGGTCAGGGCTTTGAAGTAATCTTTGTCGAATTCGGGTTGTAGACGTTTTTTCCAGCTCTCTTCTATTTGAACATTCATGGCAGTTGGATTATGAATTGATTTTTGGGATACAAATTAACGCAGATTTCTGCAAATGGAAAAACTAATCTTCTCCTTTGTTTGCAAAAATCTGCGTTCTATATCCTTAAATCAGATGAATGTTGTGTTCGCGGCACTCTTGACGCATCTGTTCAGGCCAAATGCTGGCTTGTATTTCGCCGATATGTGCCTTACGCAAATAGAACATACAGAGGCGTGACTGGCCTATACCACCTCCGATGGATAGGGGCAGGGTGTCGTCCATCAGGCGTTTGTGGAAATAGAGTTCCAGGCGTTTTTCTTCTCCTGCCAGTTTTAGTTGTTTAACTAAGGCTGCCTTGTCTACTCGGATACCCATAGAAGACAGTTCGATGCTTCGTTGTAGAGGTTCGTCCCAAAGTAATAGGTCGCCGTTCAGTCCGGGCAGACCGTTCAGGCCCGGAGTTGTAAAATCATCATAGTCAGGAGCACGTCCGTCGTGTTTCTTCCCGTCTCCTAACTCACAGCCAATACCTACAATAAATACAGCTTTATGCTTTTTTGTGATGGCATGTTCGCGTTCTTTGGGAGACATATTGGGGTAGAGTTGGCGTAGCTCTTCGGCGTGGATGAAGTGTAATTTTTCCGGTAGACAGGGTTTAATCTGGGGATACATTTCGTATACCATGTACTCTGTGCGTACCATGGCGGCATAGATGCGGGTTACAATTTCTTTAAGGAACTCTACGTTACGGTCTTCGGCAGTGATGACACGTTCCCAGTCCCATTGGTCCACATAGAGCGAGTGCAGGTTGCCCAGTTCCTCGTCGGCTCGGATGGCATTCATGTCCGTATAGATGCCGTAACCGGGTTCTATGTTGTATTCGGCTAGAGTCAAGCGTTTCCATTTAGCCAGTGAATGTACTACTTCAGCCTGTGCGTCGCCCAAGTCTTTGATCGGAAAGGAAACAGGACGCTCTACACCATTCAGGTCGTCATTGATCCCCATACCTTTCAGCACGAATAGTGGAGCCGTGACACGTCTTAGACGGAGTTCTGATGACAGGTTCATCTGAAAGAACTCCTTGATTTGTTTGATACCCAGCTCTGTTTGCTTTAGGTCTAACAGGGGTTTATAGTCTTTGGGTGTTATCAAGTAACTCATAGGATCTAGTTTTTAATGTTATGTTGCTAATTTGTTTGGCAAATATAGATAAAATATTGTTTGGTGTATCTGTTTTGCTAAATAAAATATCAATTTGATTGTATATTCTTGTGTTGTGTTTTCATTTTAATAGTGTAAGAGAAGGTCTTGCTCTGCGAAATAATCTTGAAAAAAGCAGGCATATATTAGGAGAATGCTGATATTTTTTATACTTTTGCCTCGCAATTGAGGCCTGGTAGCTTAGTGAATAGAGCGTCAGATTCCGGTTCTGAAGGTCGTGGGTTTGAGTCCCACCCGGGTCACAAACAAAAAATCCGCTGGTAACAGCGGATTTTTTGTTTGCGGCTTTTAGAGAGTTCTGTGTAAATGTTATTGTGTATAGCTTTTTCTTTTCTTGTTTGTACTTCCTTTTTTATTAAAGAATAAAGATTATATTTGCATATATTTATAAAGCATTACTTAATACCATGAAATTCAATACTATTTTCCTTTCAGGAATGGCTTGTTCGTTCGGACCTTTCTTTGCTGTTGCCCAGCAGGCGGCTAAACCGAATGTGGTAGTTATCATGGCCGACGATATCGGTTACGGTGACTTGAGTTGTTATGGAGAAAAGACCATCCATACCCCCAATGTGGAGAAGTTGGCCGATGGAGGCGTGATGTTTACGGATGCCCATTCAGTGGCTGCCACCAGTACACCTTCGCGTTATTCTTTTCTGACCGGGCATTATGCTTGGCGGCGTTCGGATACGGGAATAGCGCCGGGTGATGCGGGTATGATTATCCGTCCGGAGCAATATACGGTGGCCGACCTGTTCAAGGAGGCTGGCTATGCGACGGCAGCTGTAGGGAAGTGGCACCTGGGCATGGGTGACAAGACCGGAGAACAGGACTGGAACCGGCTGATAGAACCGGGATTGAAGGATATCGGTTTCGATTATTCCTACATTATGGCTGCTACGGGTGATCGTGTTCCCTGTGTATGGGTGGAGAATGGCAAGGTGGTCAATGCCGACCCCAATGATCCCATCTATGTCAGCTACAAGGAACCTTTTCCCGGCGAGCCTTTGGGCAAGACCCATCCGGAACAGCTGACGGTGATGAAGCCGAGTCCCAATCATGGACACGATCAGGCCATTGTTAACGGAATTTCCCGTATCGGTTACATGAAGGGAGGCAAGAAAGCGTTGTGGAAGGACCAGGACATCAACGACAGTATTGTGGCCCATGGCATTGCTTTCATGGAACAGCACAAGGATGAGCCTTTCTTCCTGTATCTGGCCACTAACGACGCTCATGTACCCCGCGTGCCGCATCCGCGTTTTGCAGGCAAGAGTGGCATGGGGCCGCGTGGGGACGCCTTGATCGAGTTCGACTGGACGGTAGGCCAGGTGGTGGCTACACTGGAACGCTTGGGCATACGCGAAAATACTCTGATAATCCTGACAAGCGACAATGGTCCTGTAGTGGATGACGGATATCAGGACCGTGCGGTGGAATTGCTGGGCGAACATCGGCCTTGGGGGCCTTTCAGAGGGGGAAAGTACAGCAACTTTGAGGCTGGTACCCGTGTACCTTTCATCGTGAACTATCCGGGCAAAGTAAAGAAGGGTGTGTCAAAGGCCTTGGTTTCGCAGATTGATTTTCTGGGGACGATGGCTGAATTCCTGCAGACCAGTCTGACGAAAGAACAGATGAAAGACAGCAATGGCCAACTGGATGCCTGGTATGGCAAGGACCGCAAGGGGCGTGATTATGTGATTGAATATGCCGGAGCCTTGTCGGTGTCCGACGGCGAATGGAAATACATCTATCCCAACCGTAAGAGCGCTTACAATAAACTGACGAATACGGAATTGGGTAATGCGCCTGCCGAGCAGTTGTACTATCTGAAGAAAGATATGGGTGAACAGGTCAACAGAGCCGAACAGAATCCAGATAAGATAAAGGAACTGAAGGCTTACCTGGAGGCTGTACGTTGAACAATAGGTTATGTGTTTTATTATGAGAAAACTGATTCTTTTTATTATATGTGTGCTGGTGGGAATCCACGGATATGCCGGCATGGCCCGTTTCTCGACAGCCGGTTTTTACGAATTGCCGAATACCGGGCGTGAGGCCTATTCCTTGAATCAGGCCTGGCGGTTCTGGAAAGGTGAAGCGGATGGAACGCCATACGCTGTGGACTATGACGATACAGATTGGGAGGTTGTTTCGGTGCCTCACGGTTTGGAATATCTGCCGGTGGAGGCCAGCGGTTGTGCCAATTATCAGGGAGTGGCCTGGTATCGGAAACATTTCACCCCGGCCGACAGCCTGAAAGGCAAGCAGCTGTTTGTACACTTTGAAGGCATTATGGGCAAAAGCGAGGTGTATGTGAACGGCAGTCTGGTAAAGAAACACTATGGTGGCTATCTGCCAGTTATCGTGGACCTAAGCACGCTGTTGAAGTTCGGCGAAGAGAATGTGATAGCCGTGAAAGCCGACAACAGTGACGACCCTACCTATCCGGTCGGCAAGGAGCAGAGCATGCTCGACTTCACTTATTTCGGAGGTATATACAGGGACTGCTGGCTGGTGGCTCACAATGATGTGTTCATCACGAATGCCAATTATGAGAACGAGGTGGCCGGAGGCGGTCTGTTCGTGTCGTACGACAAGGTATCCGAAGTGCAGGCCACTGTCAACCTGAAGGCCCATGTACGCAATGCGTCGGGAAAAAACTGTCGCGTGACGGTTTGCTTTGCACTGAAGACTCCACAAGGAAAGGTGGTGAAGGAGACCGAGAAGAAACTGTCGTTGAAGAACGGAAAGGCTGCTCATACGACCGCTTCTATGGTGGTGGGTTCTCCATCGTTGTGGTCTCCGGAGTCGCCTTATCTGTATCATCTGGATATACTGGTCAAGGATGCTTCGGGACGTGTGATAGATGGGTATCGCCAACGCATCGGTATTCGCAGCATTGAATTCAAGAAGACGGAAGGCCTGTGGCTGAATGGGAAACCGTATAAAGGCAAGATTATGGGTACCAACCGTCATCAGGACTTTGCTGTGCTGGGCAATGCATTACCCAACTCGCTGCAGTGGAGGGATGCCAAAAAACTGCGTGAAGCAGGTCTGAAGGTCATCCGTACCCATTATGTCATTGATCCTGCTTTCATGGATGCCTGCGACGAATTGGGACTTTTTGCCTTGGTCGAAGTGCCAGGTTGGCAGTTCTGGAACAAGGAACCGATATTTGCCGAGCGTATCTATTCAGACATACGCAATATGATACGCATCCATCGCAACCATGCTTCGTTGTTCTTCTGGGAACCGATTCTCAACGAAACCCATTATCCCGAAACGTTTGCCAAAAGAGCGTTGGAGATTTGTGGTGAAGAGTATCCTTATAGCATAGCCGCCTGCGACCACGGAGCGGCCGGTGACCAGTATTACGACCTGCTGTTGCGTCCCATCGAGTCCAAGCTTCGCAGTGACAAGACTTATTTTATCCGTGAGTGGGGCGACAACGTGGACGACTGGAATGCTCAGAACTCCGACAGCCGTGTGGCCCGCGGATGGGGTGAGGTGCCGATGTTGCTTCAGGCCGAACATTATGCGAATCCGTCCTATCAGAAGGATTTCCCCATTTTGTGCTATGAGTCTATTTGTCAGAAACCTGCCCAGATTGTGGGAGCTTGTTTCTGGCATTCGTTCGACCATCAGCGCGGATACCATGCCGATCCTTTCTACGGGGGTATCATGGATGCTTTCCGCCAGCCCAAGACTTCCTATTACATGTTCATGTCGCAGCGTGAACCTGTGAAAAGTGACTTACAGGCCGATAACGGACCGATGGTCTATATCGCTCACGAGCTGACACCTTTCTCGCCGGAGGACATTACGGTTTACTCCAACTGCGACGAGGTGCGGCTCACTGTGTTCAAGGACGGAAAGACCTATACTTATAAGAAAGATTCCAATCATCAGGGCATGCCTTCGCCAATTATCAAGTTTACGGATGCTTTCCATTTCATGGAGTGGAAGGCGAAAGCCCGTGTCGGCAAGCAGAACGACGCTTATCTGCTGGCCGAGGGACTGATGGACGGCAAGGTAGTGGCTACGCACAAACGTTATCCTGCGGGGCAGGCCGATCATATCCGCCTGCGCCTGGACGACGAAGGTCTGCGGTTGGAAGCTGACGGATCGGATGTCGTGACGGTGATAGCCGAAGTGGTGGACAAACGTGGAACGGTGAAGCACCTGAACAACTCCATCATCCGCTTTACGGTAGAAGGCGAAGGTCGTCTGCTGGGCGGTGACGTGGCTTGTGTGAATCCGATGCCGGTGGTATGGGGTTCGGCTCCGGCCCTGATACAGGCTACCGGCCGCGCCGGAAAGATCAAGGTGACAGCTGCACTGGAAGTTCCGGGCGAAGCACGTCCGTTGGAAGGTACGCTGGAGTTTGAAAGTATACCCACCGACTGCCGTCAGATTGCGGATGAGACAGAAATGGCCGAGGTGGGCAAGTTGAAACAGACGGATGACCGGAAGACATCTGCCAGCGAACTGGAGAAAGAGAATGCGCGTCTGCGGAAGGAACTGAACCAGCTCAAGGTAAAGGAGGTGGAGAAACAGCAGACCCAATTCGGAGTAGGAATCAATGATTGATAAATTGATAATGTTGAATGAAATAAAAAAACAGTAACATGAGAAACAAGATGTTTGCATGCGTTGTCGGCTGCGGCTTGGCTCTGGCTTCGGCAGAAAGCTTTGCGGCGCAGCAGGAACAACCGAAAATGCCTTATTGGCAGGACCTTCAGACGGTATCTGTCAATCGGGAGGCGCCCCGAACGTCGTTCATGACCTATGACGACCGTGAGGCCGCCCTGAGTGGTAAATACGAGAACAGCCGCTTCTACCGGCTGCTGAACGGAACGTGGAAGTTCCTGTATTCCGATTCCCATCGCAGGCTGCCTGCCGATGTGACTTCGGCTACAGCAGACCTGGCAGGGTGGTGTGACATCCAGGTGCCGGGCAACTGGGAAGTACAGGGACATGGCGTGGCCATCTATACCAACCAGTGGTTTGAGTTCAAGGCCAGCGACCCTCAGCCGCCGCTGTTGCCCGACGATATTCCGGTGGGTGTCTACCGACGCGAGATAGATATACCGGCCGAGTGGTTACAGACAAGAGATGTCTACCTCCATCTGGCCGGAGCCAAGTCGGGTGTCTATGTCTATATCAACGGGCAGGAAGTGGGATATAACGAAGATTCCAAGAATCCGGCCGAATTCCTGATCAATTCTTATGTAAAGCCGGGCAAGAACAGCCTGGTGCTGAAAATCTTCCGTTGGAGCACGGGTTCGTATCTGGAGTGTCAGGACTTCTGGCGTCTGAGCGGCATCGAACGCGACGTTTTCCTCTATGCACAGCCCAAGGTGGCCGTCAAGGACTTCCGGGTCGTATCGACGTTGGACGACACTTACAAGGACGGTATCTTCCGTCTGGCAGTGGACATGAGAAACCGGGCAGCCGGACAGAAATCCGTAAAGGTGGGTTACGAACTGCTCGATGCCGAAGGCCATTCGGTGGTCAATGCGGTTCAGGAGTGCAGCCTGCCTGCCGGTGGTGTACAGACTGTGGACTTCAGCACAACGCTGGCCGGTGTGAAGACCTGGACTTCGGAGCACCCCAATCTGTACAAACTGCTGATGACGGTCGAGGAAGACGGCAAGGTGACCGAAATCGTTCCCTTCCGCGTCGGGTTCCGTCGCATCGAAATCAAGCAGATTGACCAGCTGGCCAAGAACGGAAAACCCTATACCGTGCTGCTCATCAACGGACAGCCGTTGAAACTCAAGGGTGTGAACATCCATGAGCACAACGAGGCTACGGGACACTACGTACCCGAGGAGCTGATGCGGAAAGACTTCGAGCTGATGAAACGCCACAACATCAATACGGTTCGTCTGGCTCACTATCCGCAGGACCGCCGTTTCTATGAGCTGTGCGACGAATACGGCCTGTATGTATATGATGAGGCCAACATAGAGTCGCACGGCATGTTCTACGACTTGCGCAAGGGTGGAACGCTGGGCAACAATCCCGAATGGCTGAAGCCCCACCTCTACCGTACGGAGAACATGTATGAGCGCAACAAAAACTATCCTTCCGTAACCTTCTGGTCGCTGGGTAATGAAGCCGGTAACGGATATAACTTTTACCAGACTTACCTGTGGGTGAAGGAACGGGAGAAAGACCTGATGAACCGTCCCGTGAACTACGAGCGTGCCCAGTGGGAGTGGAACTCCGACATGTACGTGCCCCAGTATCCCAGTGCCGAATGGCTGGGCTATATCGGTGCGAACGGTTCGGACCGTCCGGTCGTTCCGTCGGAATATTCGCATGCGATGGGCAACTCCAACGGTAACCTGTGGGACCAGTGGAAGGAAATTTACAAGTATCCCAACCTGCAGGGCGGATACATCTGGGACTGGGTGGACCAGGGTATTCTGGAGACAGACGCGGCCGGCCGTCCCTATTGGGCCTACGGAGGCGACTATGGCGTGGACATGCCGAGCGACGGTAACTTCTGCTGCAACGGTCTGGTAGCTCCCGATCGCACACCGCATCCGGCCATGGCTGAAGTGAAATACGCCCATCAGAACGTGGCTTTCGAGGCAGTGGATGCCGCAGCAGGCAAATTCCGTGTGCTGAACCGATTCTATTTTACGGATCTGAAAGACTACGACATCCTGTACGAAGTGCAGGTCAATGGAGAGACCCGCAAGAAAGGCCGTCTGAACATGGCCCTGGCACCGCAGCAGTCTGCCGAGTTCTCCATTCCGGTGTCGGGCTTCCGCCTCAAGGCTGGGACGGAATGCTTCGTGCGTTTCGGTGTGGTGACCCGCCTGGCCGAGCCGTTGGTTCCCAAAGGCTATGAAGTGGCCTGCGAGCAGTTCCGCTTGTCGGCAGCACAGCCCGAACTGGCCTACAAGGCATCGGGCCCGAAGCTGACAGACAGCCGCGAGGGCGACCGCATTGAGATTTCTTCGTCCAAAGTGCGTTTCGTGTTCGATGCGGCAGCGGGCAAGGTGACCTCCTATTGCGTGGACGGCATGGAATATGTGTCCGACGGATTTGGTATCCAGCCCAACTTCTGGCGTGCGCCCAATGACAACGATTATGGAAACAGCAACCCCAAGCGTCTGCAGATATGGAAGCAGGCCAGTCATGACTTCCGCATCAGTTCGGCTGACGTGAAGAAAGACGGTGATACCCGCATCCTGAGCGTGGTCTATGACCTGCCTACCCGGAACGAATACTTCGTGAACTACCGCATCTATCCGGACGGCGTGGTCAACGTGTCGTTGAAGTTCACTCCTACCAACGCCGCTGCTGTGAAGACCGAAGTGCTGGAAGATACCAATCTGGCAACCTATACGCCGGGCAAGAAAAAGGCAGACGGCAGTCAGCTCGAATTGCCCCGTCTGGGCGTACGCTTCCGGATGCCGGCCTCGCTGCATCAGGTGGAATACTTCGGCCGTGGTCCTGAAGAAAATTACATCGACCGCAATGCCGGTTCCATGATTGGCCGTTACACGACGACTGCCGAAGACATGTACGTCCGCTACGTGCGTCCGCAGGAGAACGGCCACCGTACCGATACGCGTTGGGTGGCCTTCTCGGACGGCAAACGGAAAGGCCTGCTGGTAGTGGCCGACAGCATCATCGGCTTCAATGCCTTGCGCAATACGGTGGAAGACTTCGACAGCGAAGAATCTTCGCATCCTTACCAGTGGCGCAACCGCTCTCCGCAGGAGATTGCCAATAAGAATGAAGCCGAAGCCCGCAACGTCATGCGTCGCCAGACTCACGTGAACGACATTGTTCCGCGCGATTTCGTGGAAGTCTGCCTGGACATGAAGCAGCAAGGCGTGGCCGGATACGACAGCTGGGGAGCCAAGGTACAGCCGGGCTACACCATTCCTGCCAACCGCCTGTATACCTGGGGCTTTACACTGGTTCCCGTCAAGGGCGGAAACTACGACAAGGCTTTGCAGTATAAGTATTGAGAGAGAATGTTGGTGATATTCGAAGCCGGCAGCCGGATACGGACGAAGGTACGTATCGCTGCCGGCTTTGGTTTATTTATGAAAAAAACGAAAATCCATGAACAGATTGAGACTTTTAGGACTGTGGATGCTTCTGATGCCTTTGTTGGCCGTAGCATCGGAACTGAATTCTGTAAAAAAGAGGGTGGATATTGTTGTTCCTGACAGTGGGACACTTTACAATCGCATGATGGAAAAGGGAAAAGCCGAGGCCCAGTTTGCCTTCACCAACTACCGCCGCTACTATCGGGAAGCCCGCGAGCGTGTGGCCGACGAGAAGACAGAAGCCGTAGGCAAGCTCCGCGACTACTTCTTCCGTCATCCCCATCGGGCCGTGAAGCCGGTGGGTGAGGCCGAGGCAGCCCGGATGTATGCTTTGCTGGGCGAGGACGGAACCTTCTCCGACCTGAATCCGACGGAAGAGCAGTACAATAGTGAGAACGTCTGGGACCGTGGATATGCCAATACGCCCGACGACCGGGCGGGTATCTTCATCGCCGATGCGCTGAACCGTGTGTACCGTCTGGCCGAAGCCGCGCGGAGAGGCAGTCTGAAGAAAGATACCGAGTTCCTGAACCGCCTTTCACGGGCGGTGGTGCATTACGGCAATCTGGAGATAGCCCGCTCCAACGACAAACCCCGCTTCCACGCTTCCTGCTTTGCCATCCCTACGGCGGCGGTCAACATCTATTTTGCCTGTATGGAGGAGATGGACCGGGCTGAGCGCGGAGAAGCCGGTGCCGAAGTGCGGGCGGCCTGCGACATGCTGAAGGTACTCGGCCTTCAGGCCTATACGCAACCCTTGCGCCGGGACGCTACGGACCGTAATGTAGTGTCGGTGGAACGCTTCCGCAACCACGTCTGGTGGGTAGGTGGAAATGCCTTGGCCTACCGTTCGCTGCTTCCGGTGGCCGTCATGTACAGTTCGGTGCCGATGCTCGATGTGCTGGCCGAGGTATGCCAGCGCGGCATCAGCGTCACGTCGCAGACTACCTACAGCGACGCCTTCTGGACCGAAGGCTTTACGGCCGACGGAGCCGGATGGGGACACGGCATGCAGTGCCTCATCTGGGGATATCCCATTCACGGTACATCGGCGGCGCTGGATATGCTGAAGACTCTTCGCGGCACGCCCTGGGCCAAGAACCTGAGCCGCGAGAATGCCGAGGCCCTGATGACCTTCTTCCGCGGTGGAAGCTGGTATTACCGCGACGGTTACCGCCTGCCGTGCCTCGACCGCGGTTCGTATGTCTATTGCGACAAGGAGAGTGCCATTCCCTACCGCAACATGCTGCGCGACGTGGTGAATAACTGGAAGGAATCATTCACTTCCGCCGAGCAGGCCGAACTGGAACAGCTTCTGGCCGAAGTGGAAGCCAGACGTATCCGCATGGACGGATACTCCGGCGGCGTCTATCAGGGTACGCGCTGGTTCTTCAACAACGACGACCTGATGAAGCACACGGCAGACTACCACCTGATGGTCAACATGGCTTCCGTGCGCTGTGACGGTCTGGAGAGTGCCGACTTTGCCGACAACTACAACTTCTATCCCACCGACGGCATGACGCTCTTCCAGCGCCGTGGCGACGAATATTTCCGCATCATGGGCGGATGGGACGTGACGGCATCGCCGGGCGTGACGGCCCGTGAGGGCATGGACCGACTGGTGCCCGTGACCAACTGGCGGGGCTATTGCAGCCGTCATAACTTTGCGGCCGGAGCAGCCGACGGCGGCGACTATGCGGCTGGCGGATATATCTTTGAGAAGATGTACGGGCCGGATAAAGAAAATCCTGACTATAAAGGTGGCCATCCGAAGAAAAACGAGCTGTTGTATGGCTTCAAGGCCTACAAGGGGTATTTTATCCTGGGCGACTATCTGGTGGCCCTCGGTGCCGGAGTCACCAACCTGGAACCGGAGCAGGAAGGAAACATACGCACGACACTGGACCAGACGGCAAGAACGTCGCCCGTGTATCTGCTGGAGAAAGGCCGGAAGAAACTGCTGCCCATGGGCATGACGACGCTCGACGCCCGCCAGCTGAAGAATGCCTGGATTGTTCAGGAAGGCCAGTTTGCCTACCGTGCCCTGCCGAACTACCAGTCGGACTTGCACGTAGCCTGCGAGAACCGTCCTGCCGACTGGGCCAGGATGAACGAGCAGAACCGTCAGCGGAAAGACCTTCCTGCCGAAGTGCCCGTCCTGCGTCTGTGGACCGACCACGGCCGTACGCCTGTGGCCGACACCTACGGCTATGCGGTCTATCTGGGTCAGAGCGAACCAGCCCGCAAGCTTCCCTTCGAAGTGCTGCGTAACGACACGCTGGTACAGGCAGTCTGTTCCGCCGACCGCATAGTTATCGGTGCCGTGTTCTATCCCGAAGCGCCGGCTCTGGAGGCCAAGGGGCTGAAGCTGGAAGTGTCTGCCCCCTGTGCCCTTGTGCTCCGCGAGACGGAGGAGGCCTGTTTCGTCACCGTGGCCGATGCCTGTATGGACGCTTCCCTGAAGGAGATAGCTCTGAAGTGGAACGGCCGCGACATACGGATAGCCCTGCCGCAAGGAATGTATAGCGGCAAGCCGGTGACTGTGCGGATAGACAGATAATCATCCAACATTTGCTGGGAAACTGGGAATGTAACAGCCTTTCCCCGTTTCCCCTACGAGGAAACGCCCGTTCCCTTTAAAGGAAACAGATGTTCCCTTTCAATGGTAACGGTCGTTCCCTTCAATGGTAACGACCGTTTCCTTATAGGGGAAACGGAGTTCCCCCTGCGGAAACACGCGGAAACATGCCGTGAGGGTAGGGGAGCCAGTCGTTTATTCCCAGACAAAGCAGTCGGTGTAACCGTCGAAACAGTTCTCGTCCGGCGCTCCCAGCGAGCGGAGTACGGAACGTACCTGCTTCTGTTCGGCGGGCGGGAGCAGCCGGTCTCCCTTGCGCGAGGCGTAATAGTTCTTTCTTCCCATTCGGTTCAACTGGCTGTTCAACCAGCATCCTCTAAAAACAAAAATCAGATAGAAATCTTTCGATAACTATCTGATTCTCTTAAGAGCGGAAGACGGGACTCAAACCCGCGACCCTCAGCTTGGAAGGCTAATGCTCTATCAACTGAGCTACTTCCGCAAATTTAGTGGGCAAAGATGGATTCGAACCACCGAAGGCGTAAGCCAGCAGATTTACAGTCTGCCCCATTTGGCCACTCTGGTATTTGCCCAATCGCTCTTGATTTACTTAGTGTAGCATCTTTGTTTCTCAATTGCGGTGCAAAGATACGACTATTATTTTAAACTCCAAACAAAATCGATCATTTTTATTGCACAAATTGCACATTCGTCACCTTTGTTACCCAATCGGCCGCCTGCACGTTCTTCGGCTTGTTCCATTGTGTTGGTGGTTATCAGTCCGTAAATTACTGGTACATCGCCTTTTGCGTTCAGCTGGGCAATACCTTGGGTCGCTCCCATGCAAACGTAGTCGAAATGTGGAGTATCGCCGCGAACTACGCAGCCCAAGGCGATGACAGCGTCTACATCGGTATGGGATATGAATTGGTTGGAGCCGAACGTCAGCTCAAAGCTGCCGGGGACAGTCTTGATTCGGATATTTTCTTCTTTTGCCCCGTGTTTTTTCAAGGTAGCTACGGCTCCTTGTAGAAGGGCGCCGGTGATGTTATAGTTCCACTCGGACACAACGATGCCGAACTTCATGTTTGAGGCATCGGGCACAGAGTTGAAATCGTATTCTGACAGGTTGTGATAAGCTGTTGCCATATCTTGTCTTTTTTAGAATTGGATTGTTGAGAATTTATAGATAAAAAAGTCACGGATTACACGAACTTCACGGCGTCTTTATAGGTTGACCGTGTTTTCCGTTTAATCCGTGACTGAAATTCTTATTTAATATTAATAAGATGTGTAGCGGTTTATTTTTTCATCAGTTTGGCTTCTTCGATGAATTTGTCAATCTGCATAGCCTGATAAGAACGGAAGTATTTGTCCTTAATAGTTGTGTAAGCTTCGATAGCTTGATCATATTTGCCTTGCTTAACAAGAATTTCACCTGCTTGTTGCAAATAAATAGGGCTTAATGTGTTGTTATCAGCTTCTTTGGCTGCTTTGAGAAGCATGTCGGCTGCCTTGTCCAGTTGTCCCAATGATGCATAACAATTGCCCATCGCACCCTTCATTGCCGGAGAAACCATTTGATCATCGCCGTCAAAACGTTCAAAAGCTTTGATGGCTTCTTCGTATTTGCCCAGATGCGCATAGCAGATACCTGCGTATGCGTTAGCCAGATTGGCTGCGTCAGTCCCGCTGAATTCGTCGGCAACTTTCAGGAAGCCTGCATAACCGATGCTATCGCCATTAAGAGCTTGTTCGTAAGCATCAGTAGTCAGGTATTCTTCTCCTTTGAACAAGGCGGCCTGTGCTTTTTCTTCACGAGGTTCTACATACAAGTTCTTGTACATGACTATACCGGCAACGATGACGATAATTGCCACTACGGCACCGATAATTGCTTTCTTGTTTTTGATGAGGAAGTCTTCCGACTGCGTCAGAGCCTCTTCCATGTTGAGGGCTTCGTTTGTTTTCTTTTGTTCTGCCATTTTTATAGATTCTTTTTTTGTTATTATTCACTCTTTGAGATTTCGACTGGCAAAAGTAAGTTTTTTATAGCTTTCAACGAAATTTAGCGGCATCTTTTTTTGTTTTGTGTCTGAAAAGCACGAAAAACTTTCTAATTTTGCACAAGAATGTAGATGCAATTATGATACTGAAGCGAATTTCAATACTTAATTATAAGAATCTGGAACAGGTGGAACTGACGTTTTCACCGAAGCTGAATTGTTTTCTTGGACAGAATGGAATGGGAAAGACCAATCTGTTGGATGCGGTTTATTTTCTTTCTTTCTGCAAGAGTGCTGGTAATCCTATTGATTCGCAGAATATACGTCATGATGCAGACTTTTTTGTTATTCAAGGCTTTTATGAGGCGGCTGATGGGACTCCAGAAGAAGTGTATTGTGGAATGAAGCGTCGCCAGAAAAAACAGTTCAAGCGCAATAAGAAAGAGTATACACGATTGTCTGACCACATTGGTTTCTTGCCGTTAGTTATGGTTTCACCAGCTGATACAGAGCTGATAGCTGGTGGCAGTGAAGGTCGGCGTCGTTTTATGGATGTAGTCATTTCTCAGTATGATAAGGAATATCTGGATGCTTTGATTCGGTATAATAAAGCGTTGGCACAGCGTAATATTTTACTGAAGAGCGAAAAGCCAGTAGAAGATGAATTGTTTGCTGTCTGGGAGGAGATGATGGCAAAAGCTGGCGAAGTGGTTTATCGCAAACGCGAGGCGTTCGTCAATGAATTTATTCCGATTTTTCAATCGTTTTATTCATTCATTTCTCAGGATCGTGAACAGGTTGGATTGAGTTACCGTTCACATGCTCGGGATGCGTCTTTATTGGAGGTTCTGAGAGAGAGTCGCGAACGCGATCGAATTATGGGTTTTTCCTTGAAAGGAATCCATAAGGATGATTTGGAGATGTTGCTCGGAGATTTTCCAATCAAGCGTGAGGGATCACAGGGGCAGAATAAAACTTATCTTGTAGCATTAAAGTTGGCACAGTTTGATTTTCTGCATCGTGCAGGAAATACTGTCCCTTTGTTATTGCTTGATGATATTTTTGATAAGTTGGATGCTTCGAGAGTGGAACAGATTGTTAAACTCGTGGCAGGTGACCGTTTTGGTCAGATATTTATTACCGATACGAACCGTGACCATTTGGATAAGATTTTGCATAAGGTGGGAGGGGATTATCGGATGTTTCGTGTCGATCAAGGTCTGGTCTTTGAAATGCAGGAGGGTGAGATATGAAGCGTAATAATGCAGAACAGATTGGTGTTCTTATCCGAAATTACCTGCGTCAAGAAAGTTTGGAATCTCCTTTGAATGAACGGCGGTTGATTAATGCCTGGCCGGAGGTTTTGGGACCTGTTATAGCTTCTTATACTCGAGAACTTTTTATTAAGAATCAGGTGCTGTATGTACATTTAACTTCAGCAACACTTCGGCAAGAATTGATGATGGGACGTGAATTGTTGGTACGTAACCTGAACCGCCACGTGGGGGCTCAGGTCATTACCAATATTATTTTTCGTTGACGTGATTAATAAATCACTTCATTCATGCGTATATCAAAGTCTTCTGTTGGCACACTTTCCAGTATTTGATAAGGGAAGCAAATACCAAGTTTGTAAGTGCCTACTAGAAATGGAAGCAGTCGGTCATAATATCCTTTACCACGTCCTAACCGATTGCCACGGCGGTCGAAAGCTACTCCTGGGATGATTGCTAAATCAATATCTTTTAAATTATTGAATTTTCCTTCTGTTGGTTCCTTAATGCCATATGCACCTATTGTCATCTTGTCAGTTCCTGTATATGTATATAGTTCAAGCGTATCTTTTACGACAACTGGAAGCAAAATTCGTTTGCGATTGTACCATTTTTGGATAAAGTCGTGTGTATGAACTTCATCGGGTAAGGAATAGTACAATAATACTGTTTGAGCCTTTTGGAATACAGGGTGTTTCTCTACTCGGCTTAGTATTTCATCCGATAAAAGCGTAGTGGAAGTTGTGTGCAGGGTCTTCAATTCTGCTATATACTTGCGCAGTTCTTTTTTCCCGATTATCATTTTTTTCTTCTTTAATGGTTGTTGGAGCTTTGGGGAATGCTTCTCCTCGTTCCAGTATTTCTAAGGCTTTCAACACTGTTGCATCATCACGGTTGATATAGCGGATGTATGCTTCTTTGCCTTGTATATTATAGATGATATTCCCGTATAGATTCCTTTCCAATAGTTTCCGTGATTTGTTGATCAGAAGATTACGTCTTTTAACACCTTTCTGTGCAGCGAATTGTACAAATTGTTCTACAATATTCTGCTTTTCCAGATACTTTTGCAATTCTGTCTCATCGTTGAATTGATCGAGTTTGGCACGATTGCGATCTGTATATTGGAAGGAGAATTGGATGAGCAAGCCTTTGTTGCTGACCTCCATCAGATAAGAAGTCACTCCTGTTGTATCACGCGGAACAAAGACGTCGGGCATAATGCCACCACCGCCATAGACCGGTCGTCCTAAAGACGTAGAATAGCGTAGTTTTTTGTCCAACTTCACACTGTCGGCCGAGAAGAATTCTCCATGTTCATAGCGATCTAACCAGTCCATTTCGTATTTACTGTCTTTCCCATTTTCGTATGGACGTTGGATACAACGGCCTGATGGGGTGTAATAACGTGCAATGGTCAGGCGGATGGCCGATCCATCACTAAAGTCAATAGGTTGCTGTACAAGGCCTTTGCCAAATGAACGAAGTCCTACAATGGTTCCTCGGTCATTGTCTTGAATGGCGCCTGCGAAAATTTCACTGGCAGAGGCAGATCCTTGGTCTATCAATACGACTAAGGGAATATTCTGACAACTGCCAGTTCCATTAGCGTATTCTTCCATGCGAGGATATTTGCGCCCTTGTGTATAAACGATTAGTTTACCTTCAGGCAAGAATTCATTGACCATGCGGATGGCTGCTTCCATATAGCCGCCTGTATTTTCGCGTAAGTCGATAATCATACCTTTGCAGTTCTGGTGGCTTAGTTGGGCAATTGCGTTCAAGAGTTCGACATGGGTAGTACGTCCGAATTTGCTGATTTGCACATAGCCGAAATCTTCGTTTATCATGTAGGCGGCGTCAATGGTGTTCTGTGGTATGTCACCTCGTGTGACAACAAAGTCAAGCAACTCTTTTTCTGTGATACGTTTCACACTCAGTTTCACTTGGCTCCCTTTGGGGCCTTTCAGTGTACGCATGGCTTTCTCGTTGGTCAAACCTTTACCTACGAATAGGCTGTCGTCCACCATTACAATACGGTCGCCAGCCATGAGGCCTACTTTTTCGGCAGGGCCTCCTGATACGACACTGTTGACATGAATCGTGTCTTCTTGGATGGTGAACTGGATGCCTACGCCACTGAAACTGCCTTCCAGTTCGGAATTCACTTCCTCTAGTTTTTGGGCAGGGATATAAGTGGAGTGGGGATCTAGTTCAGCCAGGATTTGCGGCATGGCATTTTCTACTAGCTTACTCATGTCCACAGTGTCAACATACTGTTCGTCGATGACGTGGAGCAGAGCGTTCAATTTGTTTGACGATCCGTTGATGATCCCCAATTTATTGCCTCCATAATGTTTGGCATAGAATGTTCCAATCAAGATACCTGCCACTACGCTGATGGCAATGATGACAGGTGTGAAGCGGGAAGAACCTTTTGTACCCATAATATCTTTACTCTTTTATCTTTAATCCTTTTTTTTATTCATTGACGGACAGGTATATGACTTCGATACCAGCTCGTTTGAGGAGGTTGATGCCATCTTCCAGACGATATTTTTCCGAGTAAACCACCCGTTTGATACCTGCTTGGATGATGAGTTTGGCACATTCGATGCAGGGGGAGGCGGTTACGTACATGGTAGCTCCATCACTACTATTGTTGGATCGTGCTATTTTGGTAATAGCGTTGGCCTCGGCATGCAGTACGTAGGGCTTGGTTATATTGTTGTCGTCTTCGCATACATTTTCAAATCCGGAAGGAGTACCGTTGTAACCATCGGAAATGATCATCTTGTCTTTCACAATGAGAGCGCCGACCTGCCTGCGTTGGCAATAAGAATTTTCAGCCCAAATGGCGGCCATTCGTATGTAGCGTTTGTCCAATGCTTCTTGTTTGGCTTTGTGGTCCATAGCTTTTTATTTTATTGTGCTTTAAAATTCATTCTTTTGATACTTTTGTCTTTATCTTCATAATAGATATAGAGATTGCTGGAATCTCCATCGTAACGGATAACATTTTGAAATCCAGTGATAAAGGCTTGTGCCAGCTTGTCTGTTTCTGTACTACTTATTTGGATACTGCTGGTTTGCATTTCATGGTTTTCACCGTTTGCATTCCATTGCCCATTGATGGTGGCTTTGATACCTTTGGCATTAAAAGTTCCACCTGTAATGCCATTCAAGTCTGTTCCTTCAAAAGTTACGATAAAGGTATCAGATTGCTTCAATGCATTGAAACTTTGTTCTGATTCTTGGTCGTTGTTCCAGAAGTTGTATTGCGTGTGTGAATTTTCTGTAGAAATATAAGTCAACTTCCAAGTTTTGCCAATGAAGATTTCCATTACATCGTCTTCTGTATTGCAACTAGTAAGGAGTAGGATAGCGGTCAATAAAGTAAATAGTCTATATTTCATCATTTTTTAATTCCATTTCTAATTAATAATGCATCAATGGTTGGCTCTTGTCCGCGAAAGCGTTTGTAGAGCGTCATGGGGTGTTCAGTTCCTCCCCGCGAAAGTATGTTTTCGCGGAAGGAAAAGGCTGTTTTCTGATCGAAAATGCCCTGCTTTTTAAAAAGCGAGAAAGCGTCGGCATCCAACACTTCGGCCCACTTGTAGCTGTAGTAGCCGGCCGAATAGCCTCCAGCAAAGATGTGTGAGAACTGGGTGCTCATGCAGGTGCCTTCGACCGACGGTAGTATTTGGGCGCGTGCCCAGGCCTGCTTTTCGTATGCCATCACGTCGCCTTCGAAGGGAGTCGTACGGGTGTACCATGCCATGTCCAGCAGGCCGAAGCTGACTTGGCGCAGGCAGGCATAGGCGGCGTTGAAGTTGCGCGAATCCACGATGCGCTGTACCAGTTCGTCAGGTATCAGTTCGCCCGTCTGATAATGGCGGGCAAAGGTGTGCAGGAATTCCTTTTCAACGGCAAAGTTCTCCATGAATTGTGAAGGTAGTTCCACGAAGTCCCAGTAGACATTGGTGCCACTCAGGCTGGCGTAGGTCGTGTTGGCAAACATGCCGTGCAGACTATGGCCGAACTCGTGGAGGAAGGTTTCCACTTCGCCGAAGGTGAGCAGGGCAGGCTTGTCCTGTGTGGGCTTGGTGAAGTTCATCACCAGCGAAACGTGCGGACGGCTGTTCTCGCCCGTCTTTTCGTCAATCCATTGCTCTTTGTAGCTGGTCATCCAGGCGCCTGAACGTTTACCTTCGCGCGGATGGAAATCCGTATAGAGTACGGCGAGGAAGCTGCCGTCTTTGTCGAATACATCGAATGCCTCCACGTCCTTGTGATAGACGGGGATGTCGGGATTCTTTTGGAAAGTGATGCCATAGAGGCGGGTGGCCAGGCCGAATACGCCTTTCTTGACGTTCTCCAGTTCAAAATAAGGGCGAAGCATTTCGTCGTTGAGGTTGAACTTGCGGTCCTTGAGCTTTTGCGAGTAGTATCCCCAGTCCCAAGGCATCAGGGTGAAATCGGCTCCCTGCTCTTCGCGGGCCAGTGCCTGTACTTCGGCATATTCCTTTTGTGCAGTTGGCTTGTAGGCTTCGAGCAGCTGGTCGAGCAGGTGGTAGACGTTGGCACTGTTCTGTGCCATGCGGCGCTCCAGCTTGTAGGTGGCATAATCTTTGTATCCCAACAGCTGGGCAAGTGCCAGGCGGGTGTTGACCAGTTGCTTCACGATGTCGAGGTTATTGCAGGCGTTGGCGTGCGTACACTTGGTGTTATAGGCCATGTAGATTTCCTTGCGCAGGTCGCGGTCGGCGGCATAGGCCAGGAAAGGCACGTAGCTGGGAGCATGCAGGGTGAAGACCCAGCCCTCCTGCTGTTTCTCGCGGGCCGTTTCGGCGGCAGCGTCGATGGCACTCTGCGGCAGGCCTTTCAGTTGGGCTTCGTCGGTCAGCACCAACTGGTAGTCGTTGGTTTCCTTCAGGTTGTTTTCACTGAATTGCAGGGTCAGCAGGCTCAGCTGGCGCGATAGTTCACGATATTTCTCCTTGTCGGCCCCCTGTAGGTTGGCTCCGCTGCGTACAAATCCTTCGTAGGTATCCTCCGTCAGTTTCCGTTGTTCGGCAGTCAGAGGTTCGTTGTTGCGGTGCTCGTAGGCCGTTTTGACCCGTTCGAAGAGGCGTTCGTTCAGCGTGATGTTGTTGGCATGCTCGCTCAGCAGCGGCATCAGTTCCTTGGCCAGCTCCTGCATGGCGTCGTTGGTTTCGGCGCTGAGCAGGTTGTCGAACACCACTTCCACACGATGCAGCAATTGGCCCGACTTTTCCAAAGCCAGGATGGTATTGTGGAAGTTGGCTGATTCGAGATTGTTGACGATGGTGTCTATTTCCTCGTTCTGGCATTCGATACCCCGACGGATGGCGGGGGCATAGTGCTCCACAGCGATGCGGTCGAAGGGGACGGTATCGTGGGGCGTATGGATATTTTCAAAAAAAGGATTCTGAGTCTCTGTCATATTCGCTAAACAAGTAAAAACAACTGTTAGTCAGATTCCCCTTGGCTGCTCCTTTGTTTGGAGGCTCTTGGGGAAACTTCACGCAAAAATGCAAAAAAAATAGGCGACTTCCGCAGAAGCCGCCTATACTTTAATATTTTCTAACTGTAAATTAGCAGTTAACAGATGCCATGTGAGCGATCAGGTCAAGAACTTTGTTAGAATAACCGATTTCGTTATCGTACCAAGATACAACCTTAACGAAAGTATCAGTCAAAGCGATACCTGCCTTAGCATCGAAGATAGAAGTGTGAGTGTCACCCAAGAAGTCAGAAGAAACAACTGCATCTTCAGTGTAACCCAGGATACCCTTCAATTCGCCTTCAGAAGCTTCCTTCATGGCAGCGCAGATTTCAGCATAAGTAGCAGGCTTAGCCAAGTTTACAGTCAAGTCAACTACAGAAACGTCCAAAGTCGGAACACGCATAGACATACCAGTCAGTTTGCCGTTCAAAGCCGGGATTACTTTACCTACAGCTTTAGCAGCACCAGTAGAAGAAGGGATGATGTTGCCAGAAGCAGCACGACCACCTCTCCAGTCTTTCATAGAAGGACCGTCAACTGTCTTCTGAGTAGCAGTTGTAGAGTGAACGGTAGTCATCAAACCATCTGTGATACCCCATTTGTCGTTCAAAACCTTAGCAATAGGAGCCAAGCAGTTAGTAGTACAAGAAGCGTTAGATACGAACTGAGTACCCTTAACGTAAGTCTTTTCGTTAACACCACAAACGAACATCGGAGTGTCGTCCTTAGAAGGAGCAGACATTACTACATATTTTGCACCAGCCTGGATGTGAGCCTGAGCTTTTTCTTTAGTCAGGAACAGACCAGTAGACTCAACTACATATTCAGCACCAACAGCGTCCCATTTCAGGTCAGCAGGATTCTTCTCAGCTGTTACACGGATTTCTTTGCCGTTAACGATCAGCTTGCTGTTCTCAACGTCAGCTTCGATAGTGCCGTTGAACTGGCCGTGCATTGTATCGTACTTCAGCATGTATGCCAAGTAGTCAACCGGGCAAAGGTCGTTAATACCAACGATTTGGATATCGTTTCTAGTCTGAGCTGCGCGGAATACGAAACGTCCGATACGTCCGAATCCATTAATACCTACTTTAATCATTTTGTTTAAACTTTTAAAGGTTCAATAAATATGTATTTATATATCTCTCTTGATAATCAGTGTGCACTTGTTTTTCAAATGCGCTGCAAAAGTACAAAATTGTTTTTTATGTTGGTGTGTCGGTGGGTTTAATTTTTCCTTTTTTTTATATTAAGGGGTTAGAATAGGGTTATTTATCGTTAAAATTGCCTGAAATATTGCTTGGAATGATGTCGTGAAGACCATTTGATGATGTTGTAGCTCATTGTTTGTTCAATATGGTTAGGTGAACAGCATTTTTTGACTTTTATCTGATTATAAGAAGGAATAGGTTGGGAGTATGCTGTGTTGTGGATAGCTGTGTTGTGGAATAATTCTACAGATATGTAGAGGCTTTCTACATACATGTGGGGATATAGGTGCTTTTTACTAGAAATAAATAAAGTCGATTACCTCTGAAAACTAATAACTTACATGCCTTAATGCATGATATTGAAAAAATGGTATTATCTTTGCATTTGTTAAGGTGAAGAACAGGGTTTTAATTATCTAACAAACAGACATGAGACTATTTTTTACAAAAAAAGAATTGAGGCTGAGAAAAAGAAGATTGGTGACGATGCTGGTTTGCATGGCGGTGTTGCTGGCAGCGTATATCATATTAACTTGGCCGAAAGCGGTGGCTCCAGTACCACCTGTCGTGATTGTGCAGCCTGTAGAGCAGGAGGATGTGGAAATCTACGGAGACTATGTAGGACGTATCCGTGCACAGCAATTTGTAGAAGTACGTGCACGTGTGGAAGGCTTTTTAGAGAGTATGGCTTTTGAGGAAGGTACGTATGTGACGAAAAATCAAGTCTTGTTCGTCATCGACCAGAAGCAATATCGTGCCAAAGCAGATAAGGCTCGTGCTCAGTTGCGTAAGGATTCTGCTCTGGTGCGTAAGACCAAGCGTGATTTGGAGCGTATCCGTCCGTTGTTTGAACAGAATGCAGCCAGTCAGTTGGACTTGGATAATGCTATTGCGGCTTATGAAACGGCTGTAGCCAGCATGGGTATGAGCCAGGCTGATCTCGATCAGGCGGAACAGGAACTGGGCTATACGTGGGTACGTTCTCCGATATCGGGCCACATCAGTGAACGTCATGTGGACCTTGGTACACTGGTAGGTACTAGTGGAAAGTCCTTGCTGGCTACGATTGTAAAGAGTGACACCGTATTGGTGGATTTCAGTATGACAGCATTGGATTATCTGAAAAGTAAAGAACGTAATGTTGTCATAGGTCAGAAAGATTCGAGCCGCTCCTGGCAACCGACTGTTACCATTACCCTGCCTGATAACAGCACCTATATATATAAAGGTATTGTAGATTTTGCTGAACCGCAAGTCAATCCCAAGACGGGTACATTCTCTGTTCGTGCTGAGATGCCCAATCCGGATCGTGTATTGCTTCCTGGTCAGTTCACTAAAGTACGTGTGTTGCTTGATGTGCGCGAGCATGCTACCGTTGTACCTCAAAAGGCTTTGATGATCGAGAAAGGTGGAGCACATGTTTTCGTTATGCGTCGTGACTCTACGGTTGAACGTCGTTTCATAGAGTTGGGACCTGAGTTCGGTAACAATGTCGTGGTAGAACGTGGTATTGTACCCGGCGAGAATATTGTGACTGAAGGATATCATAAACTGACTCCTGGTATAAAGGTACGCGTAGGCCAACCTATGGAGGAAGAAGAGTAAGTGAGTGACAGGAAGGCTGTCCGCATTGCAATCAAAATTCTAAAATCAGAAACCTATCCCGCTTATGAAAGTGAATTTCTTTATTGACAGGCCGGTATTCTCGGCTGTCATCTCCATATTGATCGTCATTGTGGGTATCATCGGCTTGATGATGCTTCCTATCGACCAATACCCTCAGATTACGCCGCCCGTGGTGAAGATATCGGCATCTTATCCTGGTGCTAGTGCTGTCACTGTGTCGCAGGCTGTCGCTACTCCTATCGAACAGGAACTGAATGGAACGCCTGGTATGTTATACATGGAGTCCAGCAGTTCCAATACGGGTAGTTTTTCGGCTACTGTTACTTTCGATATCTCGGCTGATCCCGACTTGGCGGCTGTCGAAATACAGAACCGCATCAAACTGGCCGAATCACGTCTGCCTGCCGAGGTGGTGCAGAATGGCATTGAAGTGGATAAGCAAGCTCCCAGCCAGCTGATGACTCTTTGCCTTACGTCGAATGATCCCAAGTTCGATGAAATCTACCTGAGTAATTTTGCCACGTTGAATGTGGTGGATCTCTTGCGACGCATCCCTGGTGTGGGCCGTGTGTCTAACATCGGAAGTCGCTACTACGCCATGCAGATATGGGTAGATCCCGCTCGTTTGGCCAATTACGGACTGACGGTGAAGGATGTGCAGGATGCCCTGAAAGATCAGAACCGTGAATCTGCGGCCGGTGTCCTTGGTCAGCAGCCCGTTGAGGGACTTGATATCACTATTCCCATCACCGCGCAGGGACGTTTGTCTTCAGCCGCACAATTCGAGGAGATTGTGCTCCGTGCTAATGCTGACGGCTCGCTGATACGGATGCGTGATGTAGCCCGCGTTTCACTCGAAGCGCAGTCTTATAACACTGAGAGTGGTATCAATGCTGGTAACGCTGCTGTGTTAGGCGTTTATATGTTGCCTGGAGCCAATGCCATGGAGGTGGCTGAGAACGTCAAGAAAACCATGAAGGAAATCAGCGCCAACTTCCCTGAGGGATTGGAGTATGAGATACCGTTCGATATGACGACCTACATCAATGAGTCCATCCACGAGGTGTACAAGACGCTGTTCGAAGCGTTGATATTGGTTATCATCGTAGTTTACCTGTCGTTACAGAGTTGGCGTGCCACCATCATACCTGTGGTAGCAGTGCCCATTTCACTTATTGGTACCTTTGGTTTCATGCTTATTTTCGGATTCTCGCTCAATATGCTGACCTTGCTTGGTCTTGTGTTGGCTATCGGTATCGTGGTGGACGACGCTATCGTGGTGGTGGAGAATGTAGAGCGTATTATGGAAGAAGAACACCTCAGTCCTTACGAGGCTACGAAGAAGGCTATGGACGGACTGGTAGGCGCCATCATCGCCACGTCGCTCGTGCTGGCGGCCGTGTTTGTGCCAGTGAGCTTCCTGCCGGGCATTACGGGTCAGCTTTACCGACAGTTTACGGTGACCATCGTGGTATCCGTATTGTTGTCTACGGTAGTGGCCCTCACGCTGAGCCCCGTAATGTGTTCGCTCATCCTGCGTCCTGAAGATCCCAACAAACCGAAGAATCGCGTGTTCGCCTTCATCAACAAATGGTTGGCTATTGGCAATACGAAATACGTCAAACTGATAGGTTGCACCGTGAAGCATCCCCGTCGCATCGCTATGTACTTCTGCTTGGGTCTGCTGTGTATTTTTATCCTGCATCGCTTTACGCCCACCAGTTTCTTGCCTGTAGAGGATCAGGGATACTTCACTGTTGAATTGGAAATGCCTGAGAGTACCACATTGGAGCGCACTCGCAAGGTGACCGACCGTGCCATCGACTTCCTGATGAAGCAGCCTGCTGTAGAATACGTACAAAATGTTACAGGTTCCAGTCCCCGTGTAGGTACCAGTCAGGCACGTAGCCAGCTGACCGTTATTCTGAAGCCTTGGGATGAGCGAGATAATACGACCATTGACGAGGTGATGGAGACTGTACGTCGTGAGATCAGTGAATATCCTGAATGTAAAGTCTATTTGTCTACACCGCCAGTTATCCCTGGTCTGGGTACGTCGGGTGGTTTTGAGATGCAACTGGAGGCACGTGGTGAGGCTACTTTTGATGACTTGGTGCGCGCTACGGACACATTGATGTATTATGCTTCACAGTGTAAGGAAATTGAAGGATTGTCGTCCTCGCTCCAGGCTGAGATTCCCCAGCTCTATTTTGATGTGGATCGCGATAAGGTGAAACTTTCAGGCGTGCCGATGGCTGATGTTTTCTCGACGATGAAAGCTTATACGGGTTCGGTTTATGTGAACGACTTTAATATGTTCAACCGCGTCTATCGTGTCTATTTGCAGGCTGAAGCTCCTTATCGTGAGCATCGCGACAATATCGGTCTTTATTTCGTACGTGGTAGCGATGGCGACATGATTCCGCTTACGTCGCTCGGAACGACGGAATATACTACCGGTCCGGGAAGCATCAAGCGATTTAATATGTTCAATGCTTCTGTTATTCGTGGTACGGCTGCCAATGGTGCTAGCTCCGGACAGGTGATGGAATTGCTGGAGCGTATTGCTCGCGACCACTTGCCCGACAATATCGGGGTAGAATGGAGTGGCTTGTCTTATCAGGAAAAACAGGCCGGGGGACAAACCGGACTTATCTTGGGATTGGTATTCCTCTTCGTCTTCCTCTTCCTGGCTGCTCTGTACGAGAGCTGGAGCGTGCCTATCGCTGTGCTCATCTCTCTGCCCATCGCTGTATTGGGTGCTTATGCCGGTATTTCGGTCTGTGGACTGGAGAACGACACCTATTTCCAGATCGGCCTGGTAATGCTCATCGGTCTGGCTGCCAAGAATGCCATCTTGATTGTTGAATTCGCCAAGGACGAGGTGGACCGCGGTAGCGACATTGTTGAAGCTGCACTCCATGCCGCTCACTTGCGTTTCCGACCCATCCTGATGACGTCGTTGGCCTTTATCCTCGGTATGCTTCCGATGGTCATTGCTACCGGTCCGGGTTCGGCCAGCCGCCAGGCTATCGGTACGGGCGTATTCTTTGGAATGATAGTGGCCGTAACTGTTGGTATTTTGCTGGTGCCTTTCTTCTTCGTGATGATCTACAAGATGAAGCACAAGATGCGTGCCCCCAAACTGAACCTGCAACCCTTTAAAAAGAAGAAATGATGATGAAACGTACGATATGTTACCCGATATGCCTGCTGGCCGCGCTGATAGTGTTGGCCGGATGCCAGCTGGGCAAACACTATACCCGTCCCGACTTGGATCTGCCCGCGACGTTGGGTAGCCAGACGGCCGACGATTCGGCTTCGCTGGCCGATATGGCTTGGGAAGAACTCTACACCGACACTCTGCTACAGGGGCTTATCCGCAAGACGTTGGAATATAATAAAGATATGCAGATGGCTGCCGCCCGCGTCAAAGAACTGGCTGCGATGAAGCGCATCGATGTGGCCAACATGTTCCCGCAGATTGGGGCCAAGGTTTACCTCGAACCGGAGCACGAAAACTACGGAGGTAACAATCCTAAGAGCAGTAACGAGTTCGGCGTCAAGGCATCGGCTACGTGGGAGCTCGACCTGTGGGGCAACCTGCGCTGGGCACGCGACAAGAGCCTGGCCGACTTCATGGGCTCCATCGAGAACCGGCGTGCCTTGCAGATGAGTCTTATCGCACAGGTAGCGCAGGCCTACTTCGAGCTGGTGGCGCTGGACAACGAGCTGGCCATCGTGCGTCAGACCGTCGAAGCCCGCCGCGAGAGCCTTCACCTGGTCCGTCTGCGCCGTGAAGCCGGACTTATCTCCGAAATTCCTCTTCGCCAGGCGCAGGTGGAATTGGCCAAGACCGTGACCCTCGTGCCCGACCTCGAACGTAAGATTACGCTCAAGGAAAACGAGCTGGCCTTCTTGACGGGTGAATATCCCCACAGCATCGCCCGTGCCAGTCAGGCGGCCGATGTACAGCTGCCCGATGCCCTGCCCGTAGGCATGCCCAGTACGCTGCTGGAACGCCGCCCCGACGTACGCCAGGCCGAGCAGGCACTTATTGCCGCCAATGCGCAGGTGGGTATGGCCTTCACCGCCCTCTTCCCCCGCATCGCACTTACGGCTACGGCAGGAAGCGAGAGCGGCGAGCTGGGTGACATCCTGAAGTCGCCCTACCACCTCTTCTCGGCCAACCTGCTGCAACCCATCTTCGCCATGGGCAAGAACCGTGCCATGCTCAAGGCCAAGAAGGCTGCTTTCGAGGGAGCCACGCATGCCTACGAGAAGGCCGTGCTCAGCGCCTTCAAGGATGCCTACAACGCCATTACGGAGTTCAACAAGATAAAGGACATCTACGACACCCGCCTCCGGCTGGAACAGGCGGCCAAGACGACGCTCGAACTGGCCCAGCTGCAGTACGTCAACGGTGCCATCGGCTACATCGACCTGCTCGACGCCCAGCGTACCTACTTCGACGCCCAGCTCAGCCTGAGCTATGCCGTACGCGACAAGCGCATCACGATGGTCAACCTCTACAAGGCCCTCGGCGGAGGATGGGAGTAGGGGTGTTGCCCTCTCCCTCCCACGGGATGCCCCGCTCCTGACGATACGGAATGTGGCGAGCGGTAAACTGTTTTTACATGAAGGAAAGACCCCGAAGCCGCCCGCAGAGACTCCTTAGAGTCATCGGGCAAGACTCCTTAGAGTTATCGGCCATGACTCCTTAGAGTGTCGGGCCATGACTCCTTAGAGTTTCCGGCAGAGACTCGCGGGAGTCTGTAAGTGGTTGATAATCAGTGGTTGGCGGAACGGCCCCGTCCGGCCGGCGGGCGAGGGCAGGAATAAAGGCCCTCTGTTCGGGCTGATAAAACATATTTACATGCGGACGACGCGGAGTGGGCGGACGGGCGCGGACAGTCATCAGTAGAGGTGCTGTCCGTGTCCGTCCGCTTGTTTCGCGTCGTCCGCGTATCCGTGAAATCTGAAATCGGAACGCTGGAATCCTAAACCCTTCCCATCGCCTTGGCGGCCAGCCATGCGATGAGCCCCGCCGCCGTGCCCAGCGCCAGTAGGTTGAAGAGGAAGAACGTGAGCAGGCACTTCGCCGTCGTCTTACCCCAACCCTCGCGATAGACGGTGTGCATCGACACGAGCTGGTAGGCCAGCAGGGCGAGAGGCGTGAGGAAGATGATGGCGTCTTCCACGCCGTTGGTGAAGACATCGCTGTAGCGGTCCACGTTGAAGTGCCACAGCAGGATGGCAGCGGGCGCGACGAGCAGCACGAGCAGAAGGCTGCTCAGGTGCGTAGCGTGGGCAAAGTGCTCCATGTAGCGGCGGCTGCGGTAGAAGAGTTTGAACAGTAGCGCCTGCACGGGCAGGAGGAACATCAGGAACAGGGGCGTCCACTTGGACAGTTGGCCAAGGACGAACGAGGCCGTGGCCTGCTGGTGCAGTTGGTCAGTTTGGTCGAGGCGCGTCATCCAGTCGTACGTGTCGGTCGTGATACGGCCCGTTACCGTGTCGATGGGCAGGTCCAGGTAGAACCGCTCTTCCTCGTCGGGCGTGCCCAGTCGGGCGGTGCGGCGCAGGACGCCGACTTCGGTCTGCGTATCCTCGTGGACGGCGGTGCGCGTCAGGCACGAGTCGAAGAGCAGGCGGGGCAGGGTGACGAGGTTCAGATCGTCGCCGCGATCCTGATAGTGCAGGCGGACGAGGCTGTCGGTATGTTGGGTTCCATGGGCATCGAGCACTTGGAGCAGCGTCTCTGTGTTGTAGGCATAGACTGTCGTGTCCGGCAGGGCGACGGCGTCGTCGCGCAGCAGGGCGTCCATCACCGTGTTCGGTATCTGTTCGCCGGCTATGGACAGCAGTGCACGGTCTGTGGCGCGTTCGGCGGCCATGAAGAACAGGGTGAAGAAGACGACGGAGATGCACATGTACAGCCGGAAGGGGTGCACGTAGGAGTTGATCTTGCCGTCGTTGAACTCGTTCGTCAGGAAGCCCGGGCGGGTGAACATCAGGCGCAGTGTCATCCATATCTTGCCGTCGAACTGGTACATGTTCTCAAAATATTGGCGGATGTATTTCCAGATGGGCTGGTGGGTGTCTAGGGCATATTGGCCGCACTGGTGGCAGTACATGCCCTTCAGACGGGTTCCACAATTCATGCAGTGGGTGTATCCGGGGCGGGTGTGGCGGCGGATGCGTCGCAGGCGCATGGCCTCGATGTTCCGTCGGATACGTTGTCGGCGTTGTTGGAGTGTTTCTATGAGTTTCATCGCTAATTCTTCATTATTCGTTCTTCATTCTTCATTTATATAGCCTCTGCTTCCATCGCCAGCAGCCAAAGCAGCAGTGCGGCGGCCAGCAGCGACGCGATGGCGGTGAACAGCACGTAGAACAGCACCGCCTTCACCGTGGTCTTGCCCCAGCCCTGGCGGTAAACCGTGCGGAAGGACATGAGCAGATAGAGGAACATGACGACGGGGAAACCGACGAGGGTGATGCGCAGGGAGTTCAGCTGTGCCGTGTTCAGTGTTTGTCCTGCTGCCATCAGGTCGTCGAGCCCGTAGGCGAAGAGCGGCACCAGTGGGATGCAGATCAGGATGAGGAAGACGGTATTCAGATGGATGGCGTGGACGAAGTGCCACATGTAGGGCATCTGTTTGCGGCGATAGAACAGCTTCAGTAGGGCGGCAAACAGCGGCAGAAGGAACATCATGTAGAAGGGTGTCCACTTAGACAGGCCGCCTACGATGTCGTTGACAAACAATTGCTTCTGCAATTCGTCCGTCTCAGCATTCTTCTTCACCTCGTCCGTCCAGAGCCAGACCCGCTGCGGGCGCAGCACGAGGCTGTCTCTGCCTTCGGCCGTCTGCATGTAGGTGCTGTCCACGTGGAAGGTTCGGATGGCGGCCACGTTGTCCGGACCGTAGTCACGTCCGTCTATCCAGTTTTCGATATTCAGGTTCTTCAGGGCACGCGATTTTCGGATGAAGTCCCAGTCCTCCGGCAGGATATCGGTCTGCTTGAAGCAGGAGTCCGCCAGCAGGCGGGGCAGGGTGGTGCGCGACAGTCCGTAGGGATTGTCTATGGGCTGGTAGCGTACCAGACTGTCGGCTTCCTCCATACCGAAGCGTAGCTTGAGGGTCTTCACCAGCCGTGGCGCTTGGTAGAGGTAGATAGTGGTATCGGCCCCGGCGGCAGGCGTCCTGAGCTGCTTCACGATGCTACGGCGCAGCCGTCCGTCGTTCAGCGCGTTGAAATCGTTCGCCCGTTCGCCCACCAACATGAAGAACACGGCGAAGAACACCACGGAGATGCACATGTACAGGCGGAAGGGATGGACGTAGGAGTTGATTTTGCCCGCGTTGAATTCGGCAGTCAGGAAGCCGGGGCGGGTGAAGAGGTACCACAGGGTGCGCCATATTTTGGTGTCGAACTGGTAGACATTCTCGAAGTACTGGCGCACGTACTTCCAGAAAGGCTGTTCCACGTCGAGCGCATATTGGCCGCAGCGGTAGCAGTACATACCTTCAAGCGGCGTACCGCAGTTCTTGCAGTGGGAGTATTTCGGCGTTTTTTTCTGGCGTATCCGCTTCAGGCGGAGCAGTTCTATCTTACGACGCACGCGTCGGGAGCGGGCTTTCCAGCGTTCTTTCCAGTCTTGTAGCATAAGGCGTGTGTTTGTTATTCGGCGGCAAAAATATAAAAAATGTGATAGTTGCTTAGGTTTTACTTAAAAAAGTTATGTAGTCTACGGGAAAAAAGCGAAATTTGCACCACCTTTAGACGGTAAAGTATATTCACCTTTAAACAAATAGTACAATATGACTAAAAGTGCATTGCAAATCGCAAGGGCTGCTTACCAGCCCAAGTTGCCCAAGGCGTTGAAAGGACATGTGAAAGCTGTAGCTGGCGAGGCTACCCAGTCGGTTGCCGACCAGGAGGCTATCCAGAAGCTGTTCCCCAACACCTATGGTATGCCGCTCATTAAGTTCGAAACTTCTGCCGAGGCTGTTTCATTCCCTGTAATGAACGTAGGCGTTATCCTTTCCGGCGGTCAGGCTCCTGGCGGACACAACGTCATCTCTGGTCTGTTCGACGGTATCAAGAAGCTGAACCCCGAAAACAAGCTCTACGGTTTCATCTTGGGTCCTGGTGGCTTGGTTGACCACAACTACATGGAGCTGACGGCCGACATTATCGACGAGTACCGCAATACCGGTGGTTTCGACATCATCGGCTCAGGCCGTACGAAACTGGAGAAGGAAGACCAGTTCGAGAAGGGTTATGAAATTCTGAAAGAGCTGGGCATCAAGGCGCTGGTTATCATCGGCGGCGACGACTCCAACACGAACGCCTGCGTATTGGCTGAATACTATGCTGCAAAGAACTACGGCGTACAGGTTATCGGTTGCCCCAAGACCATCGACGGCGACTTGAAGAACGACATGATTGAGACCAGCTTCGGTTTCGACACTGCCTGCAAGACCTACTCTGAAGTAATCGGCAACATCCAGCGCGACTGCAACTCGGCACGCAAATACTGGCACTTCATCAAGCTGATGGGCCGTTCGGCTTCTCACATCGCATTGGAGTGCGCCCTCCAGGTACAGCCCAACATCTGTATCATCTCCGAGGAAGTAGAGGCTAAGGATATGTCACTGGACGACATCGTGACTTACATTGCCAAGGTAGTGGCCGATCGTGCTGCTCAGGGCAACAACTTCGGTACTGTCCTCATCCCTGAAGGTCTGATCGAGTTCATCCCGGCCATGAAGCGACTCATCGCCGAACTGAACGACTTCCTGGCTGCTAACGCCGAAGAGTTCTCTCACATCAAGAAATCTCACCAGCGCGACTATATCATCAGCAAGCTGTCTCCGGCCAACTCGGCTGTTTATGCCAGCCTGCCCGAAGGCGTAGCCCGTCAGCTGACACTCGACCGCGACCCGCACGGCAACGTACAGGTATCGCTGATCGAAACAGAGAAACTGCTTTCTGAAATGGTTGCTACCAAGCTGGCTGCCTGGAAGGAAGAAGGCAAGTATGTAGGCAAGTTCGCCGCTCAGCACCACTTCTTCGGCTACGAAGGACGTTGCGCCGCTCCGTCGAACTTCGATGCCGACTACTGCTACTCGTTGGGTTACACGGCTGCCGCTCTGATTGGTGAGGGCAAGACTGGCTACATGTCGTCTGTACGCAACACTACAGCTCCTGCCGAAGAGTGGATTGCAGGTGGTGTGCCCATCACGATGATGATGAACATGGAGCGTCGTCATGGCGAAATGAAGCCCGTTATCCAGAAGGCTCTCGTGAAGTTGGACGGTGCGCCCTTCAAGGCTTTCGCCGCACAGCGCGAGCAGTGGGCTATGGAAACAGCTTACGTATATCCGGGTCCTATCCAGTACTTTGGTCCTACGGAAGTTTGCGATCAGCCTACCAAGACATTGCAGCTGGAGCAAGGTAAATAAGCCTATATAATATAAGGTATATATAAGAGATTGCAGGAGCAGTGTGTTCCTGCAATCTTTTTTTGTACCTGTCCGCTCACAGGATCTCCCAATACAAGTCGTTGGTAAACAGAAGTGTGGCAGTTTATTTTAGTTTATCCGAAATAAACTCTCAGTTTAATAGCTTTAAACTGACAGTTTAATCCGTTTAAACCGTCAGTTTACTCCGTTTAAACTGTCGGTTTAACGCCTTTGTACTGACGGTTCAATGTGGGTGTTATTACAAAATAATCTATTGGGGAAAGATTTTTTCAGATAAATGCTTACCTTTAGGGGCATAAGTGAATCGTATTTTATGTAAAGACATCCCAAATGATTGATTTATGGAAACTGAGAGACTTATACTTCGACGATGGACGGAAGATGATGCAGAATCGCTTTATAAATATGCGCAAAATCCAGCTATAGGTCCAATTGCTGGTTGGCCGCCGCATACGTCAATTGAAAACAGTAGGAAAGTAATACGTGATATCTTTTCTGCTCCGGAAACGTATGCTGTAGTGCTGAAGGAAACCAATGAACCGGTTGGTAGTGTAGGCATTATGTTTAGTGACGGTTTACACAGTGCAGAGATGGAGGAGGGGGATGCAGAGATTGGATACTGGATCGGTGTTCCTTTTTGGGGGCAGGGGCTTATACCAGAGGCTGTAAATCGTTTGTTAATACGTTGTTTTGATGAACTTGATATCAAAAGGGTTTGGTGTGGTCATTATGACGGAAATACCAAATCGCGTAGAGTGATGGATAAATGTGGTTTTAAATTTCATCATACAGAGGAAGGCAAGACTTCTCCATTGGGAGACATTCGGACGGAACATTTTACATTGTTGACTAAAGAAGAATGGAAAGCAATGAAATCTCCGATGTAATGCTTTGGGGGCTATAATGTAACTGAATAACAAGAGACGGTGTGGCATGGGCAAATTAAAAACTTCGTTTTCATTTGTCTATGCGCTCACCTTTCACTATTTTTGTTGCACGAAAATAGGATGCGGCTCAGCAATAAAAATAAGCGGGCTTATTTTGTATTGCTTTCGCCTTTCGCTATTTTTGCACAATCAATCAAACTTGAAACAATCATTTTATCAATAGACACATATATGCAGGAAAAAATCATCATTCTCGATTTCGGATCGCAGACTACGCAGCTCATCGGCCGCCGCATCCGCGAACTGAATGTTTACTGTGAGATTGTGCCCTACAACAAGTTCCCGCAAGGCGACGACAGTGTGAAGGGAGTCATCCTCTCGGGCAGCCCGTTCTCCGTTTACGACGAGAGCGCTTTCAAGGTGGACTTGAGCCAGCTGCGTGGCAAGTATCCCATTCTGGGTATCTGCTACGGCGCCCAGTTCATCTCGTACAGCAACGGCGGTAAGGTTGAACCGGCCGGCACACGCGAATACGGACGTGCCCACCTCAGCACCTTCGACAAGAGCAATGTGCTCTTCAAGGACGTGCGTGAGAATACGCAGGTGTGGATGAGCCATGGCGATACCATCACGGCTATCCCTGACAACTTCCGCGTCATCGCTTCGACCGACAAGGTGAAAATCGCTGCCTATCAGGCCGAGGGCGAAAAGATGTGGGGCGTACAGTTCCATCCCGAAGTGTTCCATAGCGAGGATGGTACGCAGATGCTGAAGAATTTCGTAGTCGACGTCTGTGGCTGCAGCCAGAGCTGGAGCGCCGCTTCGTTTGTCGATACCACCGTGGCCGAGCTGAAGGCACAGGTGGGTAACGACCGCGTCATTTTAGGCTTGAGTGGCGGTGTCGATTCGTCGGTAGCTGCCGTATTGCTCCATCGGGCCATCGGCAAGAACCTGACGTGTATCTTCGTGGACCACGGTCTGCTGCGCAAGAACGAGTTCAAGAACGTGATGCACGACTACGAGTGTCTGGGACTGAACGTCATCGGTGTGGACGCCAGCGAGAAGTTCTTCAAGGACCTGGAGGGCGTGACCGACCCCGAACAGAAGCGTAAGATCATCGGTCGTGACTTTGTGGAAGTGTTCAACGCCGAAGCGCATAAGATAACCGATGCCAAATGGCTGGCACAGGGTACTATCTATCCTGACCGCATCGAGAGCCTGAACATTACCGGCAAGACCATCAAGAGCCACCACAACGTGGGCGGTCTGCCTGAAGAGATGCACTTGCAGCTCTGCGAGCCGCTGAAGTGGCTGTTCAAGGACGAAGTGCGCCGCGTGGGCCGTCAGCTGGGCATTCCCGATCACCTCATCAGCCGTCATCCTTTCCCCGGTCCGGGTCTGGCCGTGCGTATCTTGGGCGACATTACCCGCGAGAAGGTGCGCATCCTTCAGGATGCCGACGATATCTTCATCCAAGGTCTGCGCGACTGGAAGGTGACCGATGAAAAAGGCAATGAAACCACGCTCTACCATCAGGTATGGCAGGCAGGCGTCATCCTGCTTCCTGTCCAGTCCGTTGGTGTGATGGGCGACGAACGTACCTACGAACGTGCTGTAGCTCTGCGTGCCGTGACATCTACCGATGCCATGACCGCCGACTGGGCACACTTGCCTTACGAGTTTCTGGCCAAGGTTTCGAATGATATCATCAATAAGGTGAAGGGTGTGAACCGCGTCACCTATGATATCTCCTCGAAGCCACCTTCGACTATCGAATGGGAATAAACCTTAGGTAATAATATTTTTTAAATAGAGAAAGCACAGGCATCACGGGCTGTTCGGAAACATCCGCATCCCTGCGTTGTCTGTGCTTTTTTATAGATTGATTATACAATGAAGAATAGACTTTATTTTGGGGCCTGTGTCTTTCTGCTGTTGATGCAGGGAATGGCCGTGTGCAATGCACAGAACAAGGATTTTGCGAATCTGAAACGTTATGCTGAAAGCAATCGCGTGTTGCAGCAGGAACAAAGTGGTACAGTCAAAGGTAGGGTAGTCTTTATGGGAAACTCCATTACGGAAGGATGGGTGCGGACAGATGGCCAGTTCTTCGAGGAGAACGGATACGTAGGACGTGGCATCAGCGGACAAACCTCCTATCAGTTCCTGTTGCGTTTCCGTGAGGACGTTATTAAACTGAAACCTGAAGTAGTAGTTATCAATGCTGGTACGAACGATGTAGCCGAAAATACAGGGCCTTATGTGGAGGAATATACATTTGGAAATATTGTCTCGATGGTAGAGTTGGCACGTGCCAATGATATCAAGGTTGTTCTGACTTCCGTATTACCGGCTGCTGCGTTTGGTTGGAACAAGACCATTACAGACGCTCCTCAGAAGATTGCCGCACTGAACAAACGTATTGCTGCCTATGCGGCCGAACAGGGCTTGCCTTATGTAGATTACTATCATGCTTTGTTGGCAGATGACGGACATTCGCTTGATGCTGCTTATTCGAAAGATGGTGTGCATCCTACACTGGACGGCTATCGTGTAATGGAACCTTTAGTCAAAAAAGTAGTGGCAGAGGTGCTGGGCAACGGTTCAGGTAAATAACTTTTCGGCTGCTGGAATGACGATTTCTCCGCGGTGCAGTTCCAGCAGTCCCTTGTCCTGCATGCTGTTCAAGGCTTTTGATACCCCGTTGCGCGTGTCGTTTACGATGGTGGCCAGGTCCTCCATCTTTATCTTCAGCGATTTGGGGCCTTGCAGCCGTTTCAGATGCGTGCGTATGAAATAGCGGATGCGTGCCTCCACATCTCCGGCCGCAGGCTGCCAGACGCTCTTGTTGAGGAACTGCAGCTGGCTGCTGATGATGTTCAGGTAGTTGAGCCGGAAGATGTCATACTTCAGCAGGTCGTTCAGGATGGATGTCTTGTCGATGCTGATGCTGTTTACCGGGGTGGTGGCTGTATATTTGGCCGAGTAGGTGGTATAGAGTCCGAACAGCGACTGGGGTTCTATCAGATAAGGGGCCTCAAAGTATTCGGTCAGGCTGTAGAGCCTGTCTGTCGAGGTGGTGGTCATGGCTACGCTCCCGTTGAGGATGAATATCAGCTTGTCGCACGGCATACTTTCTTGTGCGAGGATCTCTCCAGCCTTTTGCTTGGCGAAATGCAGTTTCACTTTTTCCAGGATGCTGGTGAAGTCCTCCATGGCCAGTCCTTGGAACAGGGGAAGTTGCAGCAGTGTATCGAAGATTGTTGTCATAGGGGTCCCTTTCCATTTGAAACAAAAATAATCATTATTGGCGGCTGCGTCTTTATTATCACTTCCCCATTTTGTTTTTTTATTATTTCTTAAAAGTGCTATTCACTCTGCTTTATGCTATCGGTTTTTCCAGAAGCTGGGGTAGAAAAGCAGCAGCACGCAGTATATCTCAAGACGGCCTACCAGCATGAGGAACGCTGATATCCACTTGGCGGCTTCGGGCAGGGCATTCCATGAGTAGGCCGGGCTGTAGTGGCCGATGGCGATACCCGTATTGCCGATGCTCGACACGACTACGCCGAATGCGTCGCTGAACTCTACGCCCAGTATCATCAGGGCCAGCCAGCCCGTCATGATAAGGACTAAGTAGAGGAATACGAAGAAGGCTACGGCCAGCACCGTGTTGGACGCGATGGTCTGCCGATTGATGCGTATCGGCAGGATGGCGTTGGGGTGGAGCATGCGTCGGAAGCAGCCGCGTATGCCTTTGGCCATCATCTGCAAACGCACGGCTTTGATGCCGCCGGCCGTGGAGCCGGTGCAGCCGCCTGCCAGCATGGCGAAGATGAGCAGCACCCACGTGAACGGCGGCCACGAGCTGTAGTCCTCGGTGGAGAGGCCGCAGGAGGAGTGGACGGTGGTCACCTGGAACAATGCCTTGCGGAAGGCTTCTTCCGTGCCGTAGCCGTTTCCTATCACCAGAGCGGCGGTGCAGGCCACGGTGAGGATGACGACCGACCAAAGGTACCAGCGGGTCTCTTCGTCGTGCCATATCTTGGAGACCTTGCCCTTGGCGGCGAGGAAGATGAGGCTGAAGTTGAGGCCGCCTATAATCATGAAGATGGAGATGATGTATTCGATGAAGGGCGAATTCCAGTAGGCCACGCTGGCCTGCCTGGTGGAATAGCCGCCGGTGGCGATGGTGGCGAACGAATGGCAGACGGCGTCAAACCAGTTCATTCCTCCCACACGGAGCAGTACGGCGGCCAGCAGCGTGATAAGCAGATAGACTCCCCAGATCTGTTTTACCATGATGCTGATTTTGGGATGTAGCTTGTTTTGGGTCACGCCGGTGGCTTCGGCCGAGAATAGTTGTACATTGCCTTCGTTGAAGATGGGCATGAGGACAAGCGCGAAACTTACGATACCCAAGCCGCCTATCAGGTTGGTGAGGTTACGCCAAAAAAGGATACCGTGTGGCTGGCTGTCGATGTTGTCCATGATGGTGGCTCCTGTGGTGGTGAAGCCCGACATGGTCTCGAAGAAGGCATTGGTGATGCTGTCCACGCTTCCGCTGAGATAGAAGGGCAACATACCGAAGGCGGAAAACAGTACCCAGGCCAAGCTGGCGATGCAGTAGCCGTCACGTTTGTTCATTCTGCGTTCAGCGCCGCGGCTCAGTAAAATCAGGATAATGCTGACAAGGGTATTGATGCCTGCCGTTTGCAGGAAGGTGAATGCTTCTTTTTCCTGATAGTACCACGACACCAGTGCGCAAATCAGGAACATGATGGCTTCCAAAAACAGCAAGATGCCCAGCACGCGTGCGATGATTTTTTTGTTGATGAGGCTGTGCTTTCGCTTCGATTGGTTGTACAATGTCTCAGTATTAAACCCTTCCATGATTATTGATGTATATAGAAAATATCTTTTGTCGTTAAGTGAACCTTGTTTGGCAGGACAAAAATAAGCTTGTATGGTGAATAAAACAACTTTTTGCTGTGAAAATGAGTGAGAGCCTACACGACCCTTTTGATGAAAGACGGCGGAAGTGGCTTTTAAATGAAAGAGCCATGCGGGGGGCTATATCATTCTTCCCGTAGGTCTGGTGTGTCTTTCTGTTTCGTCTCTGTACTTTGGTAGTTCTCCGTCTGTTCCGAGGTTTCGCTTTCAGGATTGTTCTCTTCCTCGTCCGCTTCGTCGGCGAAGGGGTCGGGACGTTGTGGCCCGTACTTCATGAAACCTACAGCACACAGCATGCCTGCTATGGCTCCGCCCATATGCCCTTCCCAGGAAGTGGTAATCTTGGCAAATTGGGGGAACATGTTCCATACCAGCCCTCCATAGAGGAACGTAATCAGGAGCGAAAGGGCCACGAGTGGCACGTGCTTGCGGAAGATGCCGCTGAAGAACAGGAAAAAGGCCAGTCCGTAAATGAGCCCGCTGGAGCCGATGTGCCATCCGCTTTTCCCAAAAACGAAGGTGAAGATGCCGCACCCTATCCAAATCAAAAAGAATATATAGGGAGCGATGTCCCGGTAGAAATAAAAGAGGCACCAGGACAAGAAGAGCAGTGGAAGTGTGTTGGCGGCCAGATGCTTGAAACTGCTGTGTACAAGCGGATGGGCAAAGATGCCGAAAAGTCCTCGTTTTTCCATAGGATAGATCCCCAGTCGTGTGAAATCCCAATCCATTCCTACTTCTAAAATCTTTAACATATACAGAACAAACAGAAAGAAGAGAGGGATTACGGCTGCCAGGAAAATTCTTTGTATATCTCGTTTCATAAGTTGTTCAAATAGCTTTTTGATAAGTGTCATGTGCTAATTGGATGCAATACTACGATTATTTGCTCGAAAAGCGAAAAAAAAAGCTTTTTTTATTTTTGGTGTATACATTAATTTGTATTTTTGGGCATTGCTACAACTATCTGTAGGGCATAGTGAACCTGAATTTTTAACCTTTAATTTAAATAATGCACAACTATGAGTTATTTACGATTTGACAAGACGCTGATGATTAATTTGGAGGAGTCGCTCCCTCGTGAGATACTCCGTACAAATAAATCTGGCGCCTATCATTGTACAACGATTGTGGATTGTAACACACGCAAATATCATGGTCTGTTGGTAATCCCGGTTCCCAACCTGGATGATGAGAATCATGTGTTACTTTCTTCTTTGGATGAGACGGTAATTCAGCATGGTGCAGAGTTTAACCTGGGATTGCACAAGTATCAGGGCAATCATTTCAGTCCCAACGGACATAAATATATCCGTGAGTTCGACTGCGAGCATATCCCGGCGACAACTTACCGTGTGGGAGGCGTTATCCTTCGTAAGGAGAAGATTTTTGTACATCACGAGAACCGCATTCTGATACGTTACACTTTGGTCGATGCCCATTCGGCCACAACCTTGCGCTTCCGGCCTTTCTTGGCTTTTCGTAGTGTACGCGAATACACGCATGAGAATTCCCAGGCAAGTCGGGACTATCAGTTGGTAGAAAATGGTATAAAGACTTGCATGTATCCAGGTTATCCGGAGTTGTTCATGCAACTGAACAAGAAAAACGAGTTCCATTTCCAACCCGACTGGTATAGAGGAATTGAGTATCCTAAAGAACAGGAACGTGGCTACGATTTCAATGAAGACCTTTACGTTCCCGGCTATTTTGAAGTGGACATCAAGAAAGGCGAGAGCATTGTCTTTTCTGCCGGTATCTCTGAAACGGATACCCGTAAACTGAAACAGGTGTTCGAAACGGAAGTGGCAGACCGCACTCCGCGCGACAGTTTCTTCCACTGCCTGAAGAACTCAGCTCATCAGTTCCACAACAAACAGGGAGGCGAGCACTATATACTGGCAGGTTATCCATGGTTCAAATGCCGTGCCCGTGACTTGTTCATTGCTTTGCCTGGTCTGACGTTGGCTATTGACGAGCAGGATGAGTTCGAGGATGTGATGAAGACGGCCGAAAAGGCATTGCGTCAATATATGAAGGGGGAAACTTATACGTATAAGATTTATGAAATGGAACATCCTGATGTCCTGTTATGGGCAATCTGGACGTTGCAACAATATGCGAAGTTTATTTCACGTGATCGTTGCCGTCAGATGTATGGCCAGCTTTTGGAAGATTTGTTGGAATACATTCGTGGTCGTAAGCATGACAACCTGTTCCTGCATGACAACGGTCTGCTTTATACCAACGGCACGGAACATCCAGTAACTTGGATGAATTCTACAGCCAATGGTCGGCCAGTGGTACCACGTACAGGATATGTCGTCGAGATCAATGCCCTTTGGTACAATGCGCTGCGCTTCGTTGCCGATATGGTTCGCGAAGGTGGAAATGAGGCGTTGGCTAATGTGCTCGACGAACAGGCTGAAGTGACAGGAAAATCGTTTGTCGAGGTCTTTCGTAATGAATATGGTTATCTGTTCGACTATGTAGACGGTTACATGATGGACTGGAGCGTTCGTCCGAATATGATCTTTACGGTTGCTTTCGACTACTCTCCGTTGGATCGCGTACAGAAACGCCAAGTACTGGATATTGTGACCAAAGAATTGCTCACCCCGAAGGGACTTCGTACGCTGAGCCCCAAGAGTGGCGGATACAATCCGAATTATGTAGGTCCTCAGATGCAGCGTGACTATGCTTATCATCAAGGAACGGCATGGCCTTGGTTGTTGGGCTTCTATATGGAAGCTTATCTGCGCGTTTATAAGTTGAGTGGCATTTCGTTTGTTGAAAGACATCTTATTGGTATGGATGACGAGATGGGACGTCACTGTATCAGCACCTTGCCGGAGTTATTCGACGGTAATCCGCCTTTTGTGGGACGCGGAGCTATTTCGTTTGCCATGAATGTGGCCGAAATCCTGCGTATATTGAGTTTGTTGTATAAGTATGAACAAATACAGAAAGAGGAGGAACGCAAATGAAAGTTTTAATGTTTGGATGGGAATTTCCTCCCAAAATCTATGGTGGTCTGGCAGTTGCTTCTTATGGAATAACCAAGGGATTGAGTTTGCAGGGAGACGTTGAAACGACGTTCTGCATGCCTAAGCCTTCAGGCGATGAAGAACGTTTCCTCAAGATTGTGGGGATGAATCAGGTTCCGGTTGTATGGCGGGATGTGAACTACGATTACCTGAAGTCGCGTCTTTACGGACAGATGACGCCAGAAGAATATTATGCTTATCGTGACCATATTTATGCTGATTTCTCTTATCTGCATGTCAACGACTTGGGATGTATGGAGTTTGCTGGAGGTTATCCGGGCAATCTGCATGAAGAGATCAACAACTTCTCCATTATAGCCGGTGTAGTAGCCCGCAAGGAACAATTCGACATTATCCATGCACACGACTGGCTGACTTATCCGGCTGGTGTACATGCCAAGATGGTGAGTGGACGTCCACTGTGCATTCATGTGCATGCTACGGATTTCGATCGTTCTCGTGGAAAAGTGAATCCAACGGTCTATTCCATCGAGAAGAACGGTATGGACTATGCCGACTGTATCATGTGCGTATCCGAGTTGACTCGCCGCACAGTTATTAATGAATACCATCAGGATCCGCGTAAAGTGTTTGCTATGCACAATGCGGTATATCCTCTTTCTCAGGATTTGCAGGACATCCCACGTCCCGACCATTCAAAAGAGAAGATTGTTACTTTCCTGGGGCGTATCACCATGCAGAAAGGACCGGAATATTTCGTAGAAGCGGCAGCCATGGTTCTGAAACGTACCCGTAACATTCGTTTTGTTATGGCAGGTTCGGGTGATATGCTGAACGCAATGATCAATCTGGCTGCAGAACGTGGTATTGCAGACAGGTTCCATTTCCCGGGTTTCATGAAGGGAAGGCAAGTATATGAAGTCTATAAGAACAGCGACGTCTTTGTGATGCCGTCTGTATCTGAGCCTTTTGGTATTGCTCCGTTGGAGGCAATGCAGTGTGGTACACCTTCCATTATCTCCAAGCAGTCGGGTTGCGGTGAAATCCTGGATAAAGTCATCAAAGTCGACTATTGGGATATCCATGCCATGGCAGATGCCATTTATTCCATCTGTACTAACCAATCGCTTTTCCATTATCTCCAGGAAGAAGGTAAAAAAGAGGTCGATGGCATTACTTGGGAAAAGGTTGGCTTGCGTATCCGTGCCCTTTATGAGAATGTATTAAGAAACTATGGTAAATAACAAAACAAGAATAGGAAATGAGAACGATTTGTCTTTATTTTGAAATACATCAGATTATTCATTTGAAACGTTATCGTTTCTTTGATATCGGCACAGATCATTATTACTACGATGACTATGCCAATGAGACCAGTATCAGTGATGTGGCTGAGCATTCATATATTCCCGCGTTGAGTGCCTTGATCGACATGGTGAAGAACTCCGGCGGTGCTTTCAAGGTAGCTTTGTCTATTTCAGGTGTAGCTTTGGAGCAATTGGAAATGTACGCTCCGTATGTCATCGACCTGTTGCATCAGCTTAACGATACGGGATGTTGCGAATTCCTGGCCGAACCTTATTCGCATGGTCTTTCTTCTTTGGCCAACGAAGATTGCTTCCGTGAAGAAGTGCTTCGTCAGAGTGCCAAGATGAAACAAATGTTTGGTAAGGCTCCTAAAGTGTTCCGTAACTCAAGTTTGATCTATAACGATGAAATCGGTGCTGTAGTAGCCGATATGGGTTTCAAGGGTATGTTGACTGAGGGGGCTAAGCACATCCTGGGATGGAAGAGTCCTCACTATGTGTACCATTGTAACATGAATCCGAACCTGAAGCTTCTGTTGCGTGATTTCAAGCTTTCAGATGATATCAGCCTCCGTTTCTCTAACTCAGATTGGAGCGAATATCCACTGTTTGCCGATAAGTATATCTCCTGGATTGACTCTCTACCGCAGGAAGAACAGGTTATCAATATCTTCATGGAACTTTGTGCGTTGGGTAAATATCAGCCATTGTCTTCCAATATTCTGGAGTTCCTCAAGGCCCTGCCGGCTTGCGCCAAGGAGAAGGGTATTACTTTCTCTACGCCGACGGAGATTGTGACGAAGCTGAAATCCGTATCTCAGCTTGATGTGCCTTATCCGTTGTCTTGGGTCGACGAAGAAAGAGATACCAGCTGCTGGTTGGGTAATGTGATGCAGCGTGAGGCGTTCAACAAGCTGTACAGTGTGGCCGAACGTGTACATCTTTGTGATGACCGCCGTATCAAGCAGGACTGGGATTATCTTCAGGCTAGCAATAACTTCCGTTTTATGACAACGAAGAGCTCCAGTATTTCCCTTTATCGTGGCATTTATGAGTCTCCTTATGATGCATTCACCAACTACATGAATATTTTGGGTGACTTTATTAAACGCGTGGATTCCTTATATCCGGTAGATATCGATAACGAGGAGCTGAATGCTTTGTTGACTACGATCAAGAATCAGGGAGACGAAATTGAAGAACTGAATAAGGAACTTGAAGAAGCCCGTGCCAAGCTGGGTAAGATTGCAGCAGAAAAACCGGCTAAAAAGACAGCTGCCAAGAAACCTGCTTCAAAAGCTACTACAGCAAAGAAAGCCACAAAGAAAGCGGAAGCTTAATAATGGACTTTGTGTAACAAGTTAAATAGAGAACGGTCGGTGTATACAGACACCGGCCGTTTTTTGTTAACTGAAGGAAAATCGCATATCAAGTGCCACTTGGCGGTTGCCATGTAGATGTTTAGCATTCTAAAGTGGCTCTTTAGAATACCCGAGTACATGGTTATTGGGAGGAGGGGCGATATTTGGTTTCTGTGAAACTGCTTTTAAATATATTGTTCTGCTTATGATAGACAAAGGTGTAAAAAGATGGTATCACGCTTTCACCTCGACTCTTATAGCCTGAAAAACAAAAAAATATGGTGAAAGATTCTTCTTTCACCATATTTCACTATATTCTTGGAAATTGTTATTCTTGAAAGCGGGTATAGGTTACTTCCAGCGTCAGTTTGGTTCCGCCGTTGTCCGGGTCGCCTCCCTGCAGTTTAGCGTAGCTGGGCTGCAAGTCGTGTTCTACAGCTGTAGTTGTTGTAGAGTTTGTTCCTGTCGATTGGGTACTGATGTTTACTGGGATGAGTAATACTTTGTTCCAATCAGGATTTTCTTCATTCCATTTCTTGTTCCACGCTTCTTCATCCCATGTGGCTCCTGCTTCTTCTTTTGCCTTGTCGCGTGCAGCTTTCTTTTCGTTGATGCAAGTAGATACAAGGCGAGCGATGTTCTGGAAGGTGTATTGGTTAGTCGCAACGCTGTTATGGGCAGCGGTGAAAGAAGTGATGTTATCATTCACCTTGTTTTCTTCGAAGAACGATTTCAGTTCCTGCTTGCGTAGCAGCAATACGTTGCTTGGCGCATCCATACTGAACTTGTAGTTGTTCTTCTCATTATAATTGGTGAACGTCAGTTTCGCTGAGTTAAGCGTGTCTTTGGACAATTCCTGATAGATTTCATCATAGGGTAGGGTTGCCTCTGTGAAGATACCGGCGGGCGACTTGATGTAAGTCCAGTTCTTTTCTTCAGCTTTCTCTTTTAGCTTTTCTGAATTGGCAAACTGGTTAGCCTGTATTACTTCTTTGGTCGATGCAAACAGAGTTTCTGCACCATAATAGATTGAATCTTCACCGATTTGCCCATTTTCATCAGTCACTTTCTTTTTGAGAGCAACTCCCAAGCTGTCTACGTAGTGGAAGCGGAACTGGAACTGGAGGTCTATGCGGTCTGCATAGAGGATGGTTCCGTCACCGAAGTCGTTCTGGATGCAGACACCCTTGAATACGTTGTTGATGAAGTTGTCTGCATTATCGAAATAGTTGTTTTCACCTTTTTCGTAAGCCTTGTTCAGGTCATATATCTTTTGTCCTATTTCCGTATCGAGATTGAATACGATACTGGGTGAATATGTATAATTGCCGTTGGAGTCTGTTGCAAAGCGGACAGAATCGGGTACGGTAGCATCATAGGCCGTGTAGGCTTTTCTTCCCAAGAGGGTTCCTTTATAGTCGTTGATATTGATGTCCGTGTAGCGGTAGTGTTTGGTCCCGTCCTGGCGTTCTTGTATCCAACGATCGTTCAGTTCGTAGGCGCTCATGCGGCAGGCATTTAGGGAATCACCGAACCAGCTGCTATAATAAAGGATCAGCTTCAGTCCTGCTACGTTTTCGTCTACGCGTGTACCTTTTCCCTTCAAGGTGTCTCCACTGTAGTACTCTTCATAGAGAGGAGGCAGCGTTTCCGAGAATTTGAAGTTGTCCGTACAGTTTAGTTCGGTCAGGAAGCTGGATGTATAGGCTCCGAACTCGGGGTCGGTGAAGCGGCCTACATATCCGGTACTGGTCTTGGCATATACGGCGTCTGCCAGATAAGAATGGGTTGTGACGTCGAAAGTGATGGTATGTGCAGACATCCCGTCCGAGTCGGGGAGCATCCCCATACCCAGTGTATTGGTGGTGTCGTCGCAAGCAAAGAATACGAGAGCCGCTGTCAGCAATGCTCCTATATGCTTAAGTCTCATAGATTTCAGTTTTTGCTTTTTTTTGATGTCATTGTTCTGTTTCTGCAACCAGGTCGTAGAAGCTGTTGCAACGGTCTGCCATGTCTTCGCCTCCCTGGTACTCCAACACGGGTTTTCCCAGACTCCGTGCGTAGTCTAGCACTTCCTGGTTCACGTGTTCGCTTTGCTGAATGACTCCGTCGGAATACTCCACAGCCAGTTTGCACAAACTGGTGAAGTCCACGGGTTCTTTCAGTTTAGCGAGGTCCTTTTTGGCGATACCTTTCAGCATCAGCTTGGTCGCAAAGTCCGGATGGAAGTTTTGTTTGAAGTCGTTCTCGTAGAGTGAGAAGATCACTTTGGAATTTCTGTACGAAGGCTCTTCCCGGTATGCCCTCTTGATGTAGAGGGGAGCCAAGGCCGTCATCCATCCGTGGCAGTGTATGATGTCGGGGCACCAACGCAGCTTTTTCACCGTTTCGAGCACTCCTCGTGCATAGAAGATGGTTCGTGCGTCGTTGTCTTCATATTCTACACCGTTTTCGTCGGTGATTTGCAGCCGGTTCTGGAAGAAGTCATCGTTGTCTATGAAGTAGACCTGCATTCGTGCAGACTGGATGGAGGCCACTTTTATGATCAGCGGGTGGTCGGTGTCGTCGATGATGAGATTCATTCCCGACAAGCGTATCACCTCATGCAGCTGGTTGCGGCGTTCGTTGATATTCCCCCATTTGGGCATGAATGTTCTGATCTCTCTGCCTTTCTCCTGGATGGCTTGCGGCAGGTTACGACCGGTTAGGGACAGTTCGGTTTCAGGAACATAGGGGGTGATTTCTTGTGTGATAAATAAAACCTTGTTAGCCTTTGTCATACTCTTCATCAATTATTGCGCAAAGTTACAAAAAAAAACGCTCACAGCGTCAAGATGGGATGGCTATAATTCCTTATGATTTGTTAAGTGCTTGTATTTCAATATTGCTTTTTCGGCTGGAAAGTTCTGTTCGGACATGCTTTTTCTACAAAAAATGCGATATTTCTTCGTTATGTGGTAAATAATAGCTTATTTTGCACCGCTTTTGAAACAACCCTGTATTTATCAAACGTTAAAAGTAATGGAAATAGTACATTCTATCAAGGACTTGCAGGCGGGACTTGCCGCTTTGCGTGCCCAGGGTAAGACGGTGGGACTGGTGCCCACTATGGGAGCTTTGCATGCGGGACATGCTTCGCTGGTTAAGCGGAGTGTGGCCGAAAACGATGCCACGGTGGTGAGCATCTTTGTCAACCCCACTCAGTTTAATGACAAGAACGATTTGGCCAAATATCCGCGTACGCTGGAGGCCGACTGCCGCCTGCTCGAGCAGTGTGGAGCTACGTTCGCCTTTGCGCCGTCGGTCGAAGAGATTTATCCCGAACCGGATACCCGTCACTTCAGCTATGCTCCGCTGGATACGGTGATGGAAGGCGCTTTCCGTCCGGGACACTTCAACGGTGTTTGCCAGATTGTGAGCAAACTGTTCGATATGGTGAAGCCCGACCGTGCCTATTTCGGCGAGAAAGACTTCCAGCAGCTGGCCATCATCCGCGAGATGGTACGTCAGATGAAGTTCCCGCTGGAGATTGTAGGTTGTCCCATCGTCCGCGAGGCCGACGGGTTGGCTTTGAGCAGCCGCAACCAGCGCCTGTCTGCTGACGAGCGTCAGACTGCGCTGAAGATTTCGCAGACCCTCTTTGCCAGCGTTGAATTTGCAGCTTCGCATACGGTGGCCGAGACGCAGAAGTTCGTCGAAGACTCCATTGCTGCCGTTCCAGGTCTCCGTCTGGAGTATTTCGAGCTGGTGGATGGAAATACGTTGCAGAAAATTGCCGACTGGGCCGACACGGATTATGCCGTGGGTTGCATCACCGTCTTTTGCGGCGAGGTTCGTCTCATCGACAATATCAAGTACAAGTCTTAACCCAATAAACAGAAATACGTTATGATGATTGAAGTATTGAAGTCCAAGATCCACTGTGCCCGTGTTACGGAGGCTAACCTGAACTACATGGGTAGCATTACGATTGACGAGGACCTCATGGACGCGGCCAACATGATTGCCGGCGAGAAGGTGTACATTGCCGACAACAACAATGGCGAACGTTTCGAGACTTATATCATTAAAGGTGAGCGCGGCTCCGGAAAGATTTGCCTGAACGGTGCGGCCGCACGCCGTGTGCAGCCCGATGACATCGTGATCATCATGTCCTATGCGTTGATGGATTTCGAGGAGGCCAAGTCGTTCAAGCCGACGGTTGTCTTCCCCGATCCGGCCACGAACAAGGTGGTGCGCTGAGGCTGCTTTCCTTCCGATACTGAAAATGGCACACGGATGAAACCTTGCATTGTCCGTGTGCCATTTTTGTATTCTTACCCCTTGTGTGCCGCTGCGATGGTGTCGCGGACGCGGCGTTCGGTGGTGACGGGGCGGGTATATTCTTCTATTCGTACAGTGCCGCCCATGGACACGGCGTCGTTGTGCCAGGCCATGTCGCTTTCTACGGTTTCACGGGCGGAGAAGTGGAACTCCGTGATGCCCGTCTCGCGGGCGATGCGGGCGATGTTTCCCTCGTTCACCCCGCAGCCGGCCAGGAGCGTGATGCGTCCGGCGGCGGCTTTCTGCAATTCACGCAGCAGGGGAATGCCCGCTTCGGCAGTGGGTTGTTGTCCTGAGGTCAGGATGCGGTGACAGCCCAGGCCGATGATGTCTTCCAGTGCATGGAAGGGGTCGCGGCAGACGTCGAAGGCACGGTGGAACGTGACCGACATGCCTTGTGCCGCCTTCATCAGCCGTCCCATCAGGGGCAGGTCTACGGTACCGTCGGTTGTCAGGCAGCCCAACACCACGCCGTCGGCACCCAGGCGCCGGGCGTTGGCGATGTCTTCCAGCATGATGCGCTCTTCGAGGGGAGAGTAGCGGAAGTCGCCGCCGCGGGGGCGGATGATGACGTGCAGACGGGTGCGGTCCAGCAGGCTGCGTGCGGTGGCGATGTCTCCGAAGGAGGGGGTTGTGCCTCCTTCGGGGATGCCGGCACACAACTCCACGCGGTCCGCGCCGCCGGCCTGTGCGGCCAGGCAGCTCTCTACGCCGTTGGCGCAGACTTCGAACTGGAAGCGGGGAGGGTTCATGATTAGGGAGTCTGTTTATGTTGTTTTCAATTCGTTTTACTTCGCATAGCTGACGGCGCGTGTCTCGCGGATGACGGTGATCTTCACCTGTCCCGGATACGTCATCTCGTCCTGTATCTTCTTGGCGATTTCGCCAGACAGGCTCTCCGTCTGCTTGTCGTCTATCTTGTCGGCACCGACGATGACGCGCAGCTCGCGGCCGGCCTGGATGGCGTAGGTCTTCGTCACACCCGGATAGGACATGGCCAGCTGTTCCAGGTCGTTGAGGCGCTTGATGTAGGCTTCCACGATTTCGCGGCGTGCACCGGGTCGTGCGCCCGAGATGGCGTCGCACACCTGGACGATGGGTGCCAGCAGGCTGGTCATTTCCGTCTCGTCGTGGTGGGCACCGATGGCATTGCAGATATCCGGTTTCTCCTTATATTTCTCGGCCAGTTTCATGCCGTAGAGGGCGTGTGGCATTTCGGGTTCTTCGTCAGGCACCTTGCCGATGTCGTGCAGCAGGCCGGCGCGTTTGGCCTTCTTCGGGTTCAGTCCCAGCTCCGAGGCCATGACGGCGCAGAGGTTGGCCGTCTCGCGGGCGTGTTGCAGCAGGTTCTGGCCGTAGGACGAACGGTATTTCATCTTTCCGATGATGCGGATCAGTTCGGGGTGCAGGCCGTGGATACCCAGGTCGATGGTGGTGCGTTTGCCGGTCTCGATGATTTCTTCCTCCACCTGCTTGCGTACCTTGTTCACCACTTCCTCGATGCGGGCGGGGTGGATGCGGCCGTCGGTGACGAGCTGGTGCAGGGCCAGGCGGGCTATCTCGCGGCGCACGGGGTCGAAGGCCGAGAGGACGATGGCTTCGGGCGTGTCGTCCACTACGATTTCAACGCCGGTGGCAGCTTCCAGGGCGCGGATGTTGCGTCCTTCGCGGCCGATGATGCGGCCTTTGATTTCGTCCGATTCGATGTGGAACACGGTGACCGAGTTTTCGATGGCCGTTTCCGTGGCTACGCGCTGGATGGTCTGGATGACGATGCGTTTGGCTTCCTTGTTGGCCGTCAGCTTGGCTTCGTCCATGATGTCGTTGATGTACGACTGTGCCTGCGTCTTGGCTTCTTCCTTGAGCGATTCTACCAGGCGTTCCTTCGCCTCGTCGGCCGAGAGGCCCGAGATGGTTTCCAGTTTTTCGATTTCCTGGCGTTGCAGGTGGTCCAGTTCGTCCTTCTTCTTGTCGACGATGCCCAGCTGTGCTTCCAGGTTTTCGCGGATGGCGTCGGCTTCCTGCTTCTTGCGTTGCAGTTCTTCCTGTCGTTGGTTCAGCACCAGTTCGCGTTGTTTCAGTTTGTTTTCGGCCTGTTGGATTTTCTGGTTACGGGCGGCCACTTCCTTTTCCAGGTCGGCTTTCTTGTTGAGGAACTTTTCCTTTACTTCGAGCAACTTGTTTTTCTTGATCACTTCCGCTTCGGCTTCCGCGTCCTTCAGGATGCCGTCGTATTTCGCCTTCAGGCCGTGCTTGAAGAGCACGTACGAGGCGGCGGCTCCGATGAGGAGGCAGGCGAGGGACACTACTATCGTAACTACTGTCATTTTGATAATTTGTTTTAATATGTATATAAATAAAAAAGCACTGCCGGAGTCTTCCGCCCGTCGGTCCGGGAGGGGTGGAAGGTCTCGTACAGTGCGTGGTTTTGTTTTCTCATCTGGTTTGCGGCCCGGGGGCTGCGTCGGGAGGGTTGTCCGGTGCTTCCGTTTCCTTGAAGCAGGCTTCGATCGCCTCCGTCAGTTCTTTGAGCTTCGCCGTATAAGGGGCGGTGTCGTTCCGCTGTTCCATCCGCAGGGTTTCCAGTGCAAACTGGTAGGCCACCATGCCGAGCAGCTGTTCGTTACTCGCTTCCGGGTAGTAGTCCCTATACTGTTTGAGCCTGACATTGACCTGCCGGGCGGCTTCCCTGACCGTTTCCTCGTCGTCGCGGCGGATGCTGAGGGGGTAGGTGGTGCCTGCCATGAGCAGGTGTATCTTTATCTTATCGTTCATACATCTTCGTCTCCTTCGTTATTCATTCAGCAGGGCGATGCATTTGTCGACTTCACGCACTAATTTTGACAATCGCAGCTTCGTCTCTTTCACGTCGCTGCCGTTAAGGCTGATTGTCGTAGCTGTTTTTAGGTCGGTGTAGCGTTTTTCCAGGGCCCGGTAGGCGGCTTGCGAGGCGGCGCAGTCGGCCCGGCAGGCGTTCAGGAGCTCCTTCAGACGCGCGTTTTCGCGCCGCTGTTCATCGTGCAGATAAATCAGGTGGCGCAGCCGTGCTTCAAAGGTTTTCAGTAGCTCTTTTTCTTCTTCTGTCATCTCTACACCAAAATTGTACACAAAAATACGATTTACTTGGATATTACAAAAACTTTTTGCCGAAAAATCGTGTTTTCGGCAAAATTATTGCGAATGTGGCGGGCGGACGCACCGTGGTGCGTCCCTACATCCCGCCTGACGCAAAAAAAGGGGCATTGCGCCCCCTTTTCCATTCTCCATTTTCCATTCTCCATTACAGCGGGCTTCCGCCTTCCTCTTCGCCGCCGGGTTCCGTCGTGCCGCCGCCGCTATCCTCGCCGTCGGGCACGGTGTGTGCGGGGATTTCGTCGTCCAGCAGTTCCCAGAAGATGTCGCTGCTCACCAGGCTGCGGGTGGTGACCTTGTTGCTGCTGTCGCGCGTTGTTTCGGGGATGAAGCGCACTCGCGTGCCCGTTATCTGCTGTGCGCCCACCTTGTCGGGCGAGTCCACGCCCTGTCCTTCGGCGTTGGCGGTGTAGTAGAAGGTGCCCACGCCGTCCAGCTTCACGGAGCGGCCGTTGTTCATGTAGTCGCCCATCACGCTGCCCAGCAGCTTGAGCACGGACAGGACGTCGCCCACGCTGAGCGATGACAGGTCGGCCAGCTTCTTGGCCACGGTGTCGGTGCCGACGGGGCGGCCGATGGTTACAGACACGGGATACCATTTCCCGTTACTCTTCATTTGTTTTTTCTTAAAGTATGCCATGGTGTAAGGTTTTTTTTACATCCTGCCGGCAGGCTGTCCGGAAACCTCCCTACCTTAGGCTACCAAAGGTGGGGAGTTTGGCTGTCAAAGGTGGGGAGTTTGGTTATCAAAGGTGGGGAGTTTGTCTCCCCCTCTCCACAACCCCTTCCTGACGGCCTGCCGGCATTCGGTGGTTTGACAATAGTTTTTATTTATCTCGATGCCGGGCGGAACTTTCCCCGCCCGACGGTTCGCTGTTTCTTCAAGGTAGGCAAGCCGTTGCCGTCAAAGGTGCCGGTGCGGGCGATGTCTTTGTCTATATGAAGGTGGAAGGTGGTCGTTCGCTTTGTCCCGGGCGGGGCGTCAGCGTCCGCTGTCGGCAATCATCTGCCGGATCTTGTTGTTCAAGTCGTCGGCGGCCATGAGTTGTTCCAGCGTCAGGTGCATGCGGTAGCGCCAGTAGTGGCGTGGGTTGGCAGGCACGTTGATGCGCTCTTCGGCCACGTTGGGGTTGCGCAGCTGCCCGTCGATCGACATCCAGTCCTGGAAGGAGAGGATGCTGAGCATGGAGTTGCTCGTCAGATGGGCGCGCACCACCTGCTCGCACAGTTCGGGCGTGGCCACGGCAGGGGCAGTGCCGTAGTGGCCTAGAGCGTGGTTGTAGTAGCGCTGCGTCTGCTGGGCGTCTTCCTCCCACCAGCCACGCAGGGTGGACATGTCGTGGGTGGAGATGGTGCAGACGGAACGGTAGGGATACCATTCGGGGTGTCCGAACTCCTGGCTGGGGTCCTTAGGCATGCGCTGTATCTCGAGCGAGAGGATGCGCAGCTCGTTCATCACCCACGCCACGCAGGCGGGAATCATGCCGAGGTCTTCGCCGCAGACGAGCATGCGGGTGGACTGCGTCAGTTGCGGGAGCTTCTTCATGGCCTGCTGTCCCCAGAAATCGTTGTGGCGGTGGTAGTAGTATTGGTCGTACAGGCGGTTGAAGGCGGCTTTCTCCCAGTCGTTCAGCGAGCGATAGATGTAGTCGTGCTGCACGCCAATGCGTGGATGGTATTTCGAGGGATCGTTGCGGTCGGGCACGAACAGGACGTCGCTGATAAGGGCGTAAAGGCCGTCGCGTATCCAGATGCTGTCGTCGTCGGTCTTGCCGTCGAAGTAGGCTTCCACCTTGCGCTGTGTGTCGAACTCGGGACGCATACGGTAGACTTCCCACGTGTCGGTAGGCTCGATGAAGGTCTGCTTCACGTAGTCGGTGTGCGGGCCGAACATTTGTCCGAGGAAGTATTCGTGGATGTAGGGTTTCAGGAACTCGGGACGGAAGCCGAGGCCGTAGCTCTCGATTTCTTCACGCGTCATGGGCAGGGCGGGGACGAACTGTCCCAGCAGGCCGTGGACGGCGTTCATCGGGATTTCCCAGATGCGGAAGAAGCCTAGGATGTGGTCGATGCGGTAAGCGTCGAAGTATTCGGACATCTTGCGGAAACGCTTCATCCACCAGGCATAGCCATCTTGCTCCATCACGTCCCAGTTGTAGGTGGGGAGGCCCCAGTTCTGTCCGTTGGCAGAGAAGTCGTCGGGCGGGGCACCTGCCTGTCCGTTCAGGTTGAAGTAATGGGGCTCCTTCCAGGCCTCGACACTGTTGCGGCTGATGCCGATGGGGATATCGCCCTTGAGCACCACTCCGTTGGCACGGGCATGGCGGGTGGCAGCTAGCAGCTGGCGGTGGAGCTGGTACTGGATGTAGTAATAGATGGCGATATGTGGATAGTCGGCCGACTGGGGATTGCACAAGGTGTCGATGTCTTCCTGGCGGTAATCGTTGTAGCGCGGCCACTCGCGGAAGTTAGGTGTCCGGTAGGCGTCGCGCAGATAGCTGAAGACGGCATAGGGTTGGAGCCATTCCTTGTTGGTCTCGAAGAAGGCGCGGAAGTCTTCGGATGCCAGCACAGCTTCGCCTTCCTGGGCGAAGATCAGGCGAAAATATTCCCACTTGGCTTCGTTGACGGCTTCGTAGTCGATGGCGGGCAGGGCATTCAGTTCCTGGCGTCGCTGTTCGAACTGCTCCATTTTCTCGCGGTCGTCCAAGGTACCCAGTTGTCGCAGGTCGGTGTACATGGGGTGGAAGGCGTAGATGGAGATGCTGCTGTAGGGATAAGAGTCGGTCCATGAGTGAGTCATGGTCGTGTCGTTGATCGGGAGAATCTGCACGGCCTTCTGGTGGGTTTTGACGGCCCAGTCGATCATCTTCATCAGGTCACCGAAGTCGCCCACGCCGAAGCTGCCTTCGGAGCGGAGGGAGAAGACGGGGATGGCCGTGCCGGCACCCTTCCAGGCGGGCAGACTGAAGTAGACGTAGCGGTCGCCTACAACCAGTGTCTCGGCGTCGCCCAGTTTCGGATCGGCCAAATAGCGGTTGGGATTGTTTTCCCAAGCCACGACGCGGCTTTCTTCTTTCTTATAGAGGACGAATTTGTATTCCAGCGGGAAGGTCAGGTCGGAGGCGTCGATTTCCACCTGCCATTCGGGGAAGTTGGCGTCGCTCATCAGGATGGCTTTGTCGGGATTCCATCCGCCCAGGGCGTCCACACTTCCACACACAGCCAGTGCATGTCCGCTGTCAATGCAGGGCGCGTAGGCTTTGAGGACCAGGCTGCGTTGGCATCCCCGTGGGGCTGCTTCGCGGTCGTGATGGGCCAGGAGCGACTCAGTGAAGGCCGAGGTGTAGAAATACTGCTGTTCCGGCAGGTTCTTCCAGCTGTCTTCCAGACGGTAGGTCTTGGCGGGATCGTCGGAGACGTACAAGACACGCGGCAGGCTGTTCCATTCGTTGCGGACGGCTTGTCCGTCGCGGTAGACATGGTAACTGTAATGGATTTCTTTCGTTTCGGGTAGTCCGATTTCGACTTCCGCTGTCCAGTGTATACCGTCCACTGTATGCATGGGAACGGCTTGTCCGGGCATGTTACTTCCTAATTCGGGGACGGAACCCAGGACTTTGATTTCCTCTCCCCAACTGGTACGATATTCGATGTTGAATGAAAGTATCATATTATTAGATTTATATGAACGACAATAGCTGCATTGACTATGCAAGTATAGAAAATATTCTTCATAGTCATGCAGCTATCGTTGTCCAAGTATTTTAAAATCCTATGCAAACGTTTGTGTTTGCAGCCCGTTTATCCGCAGCGGGAAGCACCGCAAGTCTTGCAGATGAGGCAGCCTTCCTGGTAGACGAGACTCTCATTGCCGCAGTTGGGACATTTCTGACCCTTGGCCTCTGTGCCGTCGAGCACATATTTTTTCAAGGCACGTTCTACACCGTTTTTCCAGGTGTTGATGTTTTCGCTGTCAAGCTGTAGGGATCCTACCAGCTTGATGACCTGCTCGATAGGCATGCGGTAGCGTAGTACGCCTGAGATAAGCTTGGCGTAGTTCCAGTATTCCTTATTGAACTTCTCGGACAAGCCTTCAATCGTGACTTTGTAGCCGCGCTTGTTCTCGAACTGGAAGTCGTAACGCTTGATACCGTTTTCGTCAACATTCTTGATGATGTGGCCTGAAACGACATTCTTGGGGAGTACGATACCTTCGTCATCGTCAAGCACACCGGTGAAAATTTCGTAGGGGTGTCCGTTGAGCAGGCCCACGAAAGCCACCCATTTTTCTTTATTGTTCTGGAAGCGTACCACTTCGGCGTCGAGCACTTTGGGGCGTGTTTCGACAATCGTAGGCGGTTTGCAGGGGGGCAATTCGTCTTTCTTGTCGCTTTTGGTAGAGATGAGCACGCCCGAGCGTGAACCGTCGCGGTAGACGGTACATCCCTTGCAACCCGAACGCCAGGCTTCTACATAGAGACGGTTGACCAGTTCTTCGTCGACATTGTTGGGCAGGTTGATGGTGACGCTGATGGAGTGGTCCACCCACTTCTGCACGCGTCCTTGCATTTTGACTTTCATCAGCCAGTCTACGTCGTTGGACGTGGCTTTATAATAGGGTGAGCGTGTCACCATTTCGTCGATTTCTTCTTGGGTATAACGCTTGGCAGGGTTAAGGCCCTGAGCTTCCATCCAAGTGACGAACTTCGGGTGGAACACTACATATTCTTCGAATGCGTCACCGGTTTCGTCTACAAAGTCGATACGGACGTTGGTGTCGTTGGGGTTTACTTTGCGACGGCGTTTGTATACCGGCAGGAACACAGGCTCAATACCCGAGGTGGTTTGCGTCATCAGGCTGGTGGTTCCGGTAGGAGCGATGGTGAGGCAGGCGATATTGCGTCGACCGTATTGGGCCATTTCTTCGTAAAGCTCAGGATCGGCTTCACGCAGGCGGTTGATGAACGGATTGTTCTTTTCGCGTTCGGTGTCGTAGATTTCGAATGCTCCGCGTTCTTTTGCCATTTCGACCGACGAGCGATAAGCGCTCAGGGCGATGGTCTTGTGTACTTGTTCAGAGAAAGCTGTTGCTTCTTCCGTACCATAGCGCAGGTTTAGAGCAGCCAGCATATCGCCTTCGGCCGTGATACCTACCCCGGTACGGCGTCCTTGGCCACTCTTTTTGTAGATCTTTTGCCATAGAGTACGTTCTGTTTCCTTGACAGCATCGCTTTCCGGATCGGAGTCTATCTTTTCCATGATCCGTTCGATTTTTTCCAACTCCAGGTCGATAATGTCGTCCATGATTCGCTGTGCCAAGGCTACATGTTTCTTGAACAGCTCGAAGTCGAAATAAGCGTCGGGTTTGAATGGATTAACCACGTAAGAATAGAGGTTGATAGCCAGTAGACGGCATGAATCGTACGGGCAAAGGGGAATTTCACCGCAAGGATTGGTAGATACAGTGCGGTAGCCCAAGTCTGCATAACAGTCAGGGACAGATTCGCGGATGATAGTGTCCCAGAATAGTACGCCGGGTTCAGCAGACTTCCATGCGTTGTGGACAATTTTCTTCCACAGAGTACTTGCGTCTATGGTTTTCTTTACAAGCGGATTGGGGCTGTCGATTGGGTATTGTTGTACATAAGGAGTACCGCTGACGGCGGCTTCCATGAATGCGTCATCCAGTTTCACCGAAACATTAGCGCCTGTCACCTTGCCTTCAGTCATTTTGGCGTCGATGAAAGCTTCAGAATCGGGATGTTTGATGGAAACGCTGAGCATTAGGGCACCACGGCGTCCGTCTTGTGCTACCTCGCGGGTGGAGTTCGAATAGCGTTCCATAAAAGGAACCAAACCGGTGGAAGTGAGGGCCGAGTTCTTTACCGGAGATCCTTTGGGACGAATGTGTGAAAGATCGTGGCCTACGCCGCCGCGTCTTTTCATCAGCTGTACTTGCTCTTCGTCGATTTTGAAGATGGCGCCGTAAGAGTCGGCTTCACCGTCTACTCCAATTACGAAGCAGTTGGACAGAGAAGCAACCTGGTAATTGTTTCCGATGCCTGTCATGGGGCTTCCTTGTGGAACGATGTATTTGAAGTGATCCAACAGCTTGAACAACTCTTCGGCGCTCAAGGAATTGGGATACTTGGCCTCAATACGAGCCACTTCGTTTGCGATACGCCAATGCATATCTTCTGGTGACTTTTCGTAAATATTGCCGAAGGAGTCCTTGACGGCATATTTGTTCACCCATACCCTGGCAGCCAGTTCATCGCCTTGGAAGTATTGTAAAGATGCTTCAAAGGCTTCCTGATAAGTAAAAGTTCTCTTTTCCACGATGGTCTATTCTTTTAGATTTTATTGATTCAATTAGCAATATTGTAGAAGTTTTGCCTTTGGCTAACAAATGTGTTTGCAAATCTATGAATGTTTTTCCATCCGACAAAATAAATAGTCATGTTTTTATCAACAGATTGTAAGTTTCTTGTTTATAACTGTTATCTGTCTGTAATTTAGAAGTTTACTATTTTGGAATATATGGGAAAGTTTTCAAAAAAGAAAAGCAGTGAGCATATGAGAAGATTCTTGAATTGTTTTTTAGGTATGGAGTGGGGAAGGATTATGCCTAGAAAGAGGGTAATTACTTAAATCTTTTATATATTTGCAGAAAAAAGAAAAAGTATGGGAAGCTTGAAACAGAGAAAAACAATCCGTAAATATCAGCAGAAGGACATTCCTGCTGATTTGTTAAATGATTTACTTGAAACGGCGTTTCGTGCATCGACCGTTGGAAACATGCAGACCTATAGCGTGGTGGTGACCCGCGATGCCGACCGGAAGGCCAAACTGGCTCCGGCACATTTCAATCAGCCAATGGTGACAGCTGCGCCGGTTGTACTTACTTTCTGTATAGATTTGAACCGGTTTAGCAAATGGTGTCGGCAGCGTCAGGCCGAGCCGGGGTATAATAACTTTGAATGGTTTGTAACGGGAGCTGTTGATGCCTTGCTGGCTGCTCAGACATTTTGCGTGGCCGCCGAGGAAAAAGGATTGGGTATTTGCTATTTGGGTACTACTACATACAATCCTCATTTGATTATTGAAGCACTGGAGTTGCCGGAGTTGGTGTTCCCCATCACGACCGTTACAGTGGGATGGCCGGCTGAAGATCCTGCGCAAGTTGACCGTTTGCCATTGGAAGCGGTAGTTCATGAAGAAGTTTATCACGACTATACGCCTGAGGATATTGACCGTTTGTATGCTTATAAAGAATCATTGCCTGAGAATAGACAGTATGTGACAGAAAATGGTAAAGCGACTTTAGCCCAAGTCTTTACGGATGTTCGCTATACGAAAAAAGATGCAGAAGCCATGTCTGAATTGTTATGGAATATAATGAAAAAGCAGGGATTTTAATCCCTGCTTTTTCATCGTTATGAGTTTACTTTAATCCTATTGTTGTTTCAAGGCCGTCTGTATCTCTTCTAATTCTGCTTGGAAACTTTTACTTACTTCTTTCAGCTCACTGATCGTCTTGCAGGCATGTAGAACGGTTGCATGGTCTTTGTTGCCTATTAAAGAACCAATTTTGGCCGTTGAGAAGTCTGTGTAATTTTTAGCCAGATACATGGCAATCTGTCGTGCCTGTACCACTTCTCGCTTTCTGGATTTTGTATGGATGGCACTTGTATCCAGACCAAAGTGCTTGCATACCGTATTGATGATATTGTCTATCGTTATGGCTTTACTTTCGTTCTGGGTAACTTTACGTACAATCCGTTGAGCCAGTTCCAAATCTACATCTTTATTATAGATGGTTGAATGGGCCATGATGGAAATAATGATACCTTCCAGATCGCGTACGCTGTCACTTACGTTTTCTGCGATATAATTAATAACTTCTGGAGGAAATTGCAAACCGTCACGACGTATTTTGTTGCGTAAGATATCTTTGCGCAGTTCGACGGTCGGCTTTTCGAGCTCGGCAACCATACCCCACTTAAAACGAGTGACGAGGCGTTCTTCCATACCTTGTAGGAGTACGGGGGCACGATCCGAAGTTAGGATAAGCTGTTTCCCGTTCTGATGTAGATGGTTGAAGATGTGAAAGAACGTGTTTTGAGTTTTGGTAACTCCAGCAAATTCCTGGATATCATCGATGATCAGCACGTCAATTGTCTGGTAGAAGTTGATGAAGTCGTTAGTCGTATTGTTGCGTACGGAGTCCGTGTATTGCACCTGAAATAAGTGGGCCGAGACATACAACACCCGTTTTTCAGGGTAAAGTTCCTTAATTTTGGTTCCGATGGCATTGGCGAGGTGAGTTTTCCCTACGCCAGATGCTCCATAGAAGAATAGCGGATTGAAAATGGTTTTGGCCGGATTGAGTGCAACAGCTTCTGCCACACTACGTGACAGTTTGTTGCTTTCTCCCTCTATGAATGTTTCGAAATTGTAATCTCTATTCAGGTGAGGGTCGAGTTCGGTTATTTGTGGTGTCTGCGGAATGTCTTTGGTTGTAGTCTTGCGTACAGCAGATACCGGAGTGGACGAACCGGAATGAGTAGGCAGAGGAACAGCTGTAGGTGGGTTTTTAACCACCATTACACTGTACATCAATTTGGTTCTTTCGCCAAAAACCTTATGAATTGTTTGGCGTAGCAAATCCAGGAATTTCTCTTCCAGAAATTCATAAAAGAATTGGCTCGGCACCTGCAATACCAAGGTATCGTCCTCAAATCTTAATGGGACGATTGGACAAAACCAAGTTTTATATGTCTGTTCAGGAACGTTGTCGCGAATGATGTCAAGACACGCGTTCCATAGTCCGACATGATTGTTTTTACTCATAACGGCTATCTACATTTATCAATTTAGCGAAACTTCTACGTTTGCAAAATTGGGTATCTTATTTGAAAAAAACAAATGCTTTTTTTCTTGCTTTTTTCATTCAATGAATAAGGCCTTTACTTTCAGCTATTTATCGCATAACGTGCAAACAGCCCTTTGAGAAGGGCTGTTGCTTTTTTAAAAGGACTTGTATATTAGTATATTACGAATGTCTATGTAAATCTATAAGACTTTTATTCTTTGTGATGGAATAGTCCTTAATGCTTTGAATTACCCTATTTTCTTAGCTTCTTGCAGCTTTTGCTAAATTTGCCTTTATTTAGATGAATTCTATATAATAGATTTTTTTATTTGTCTTTTTTGCCGAAAAGCGAGAAATGAACATAGCGTTTGGGGTGGGCTTTCAAGTCTTCGAGTAAACTAGCAGCATTGGCCGTTGTTGCATTCAGGTTCTGGTAAAGCTGTGGGTCGTTTAGCAGTAAGCCTACGGTATTATCTTTGCTGTTCAGCTTGTCTGTAAGTGTTCGTACGTTAGCCAGTGTAGAATCTATTTTTTGCATGGCTGCAGCATAATCGATTTGCTTGAGGTTATCGGACATGGCAATGAAATTGTCGCCGATGGTGTTCAACTTGCCTGTCAGTTGCGGGATATCATTGCTCATAAGTACCTTCAATTGTTTGCTGGTTGCATTCATGTTGGCCGTCAGTTCTTCGATATTCTTTAATGATGCAGGAATGGCTGGATTGGCCAGTACTGCGTTAAGAGAACTGAGAATGGAGTCGAGCTTAGGCATCATTTGCTCGATTTGAGGCATCATGTTAGCTACCTTTTCCATCATTCCGTTGTTTAAATATCCGGGGATGGTATCACCGATTTGGTAGCGTTCACGCGGATTGTTGGCAAGTAGTAAGTTCATGCGAACTCCTCCCAGCATTTCAGCGGCCAGTTCTGCACTACTTCCTTTCGGTATACGCAGTTCAGGGGCTACGTCAATTTCGGCTACTACATTGCCAGGGGCATCATAGTCGTAATAGAGTTCGCGTACGAGTCCCACTTTATATCCATCGGCGTAGACCGGGCTTGATTTTGTGAGACCGTTGACGTTTTGGAATTTGACATAAAAGTAACTGGCTGGTTTGAACAGGTGGATACCTTTCAGATAGTTGATACCATATACTAATATGCATAGAGCTGCAATACCGGCAATACCTATCTTTACTTCTTTTGTGATATACTTCATGATGATTTGTCTTTATTGAATGGTTATTTCTTGTTTTCTTTAAATTCGCGGATAGCGGTAGCTGTATCCATCTTTTTTCCGTTCTTGAAGGCTATGATGAAAGCGTCTTTTATCCGTTTGGAAACGTCCTTCTTAATGCGGAGTATTTCGTTGTAGTTGGTGGACGAACCGTATGTGTACTTATACAGCCCGTTTTCTTTGTAAGAATCTATACCTTTGAGACCTTTGAATTGTTTGTCTTTGGGGGATAATGGTTTAGATGAAGTCAGAATTTGTACTTTAAATACCGGGGCTTGTTGGGCAACTTTCTGTGTCTTGGCAGAAGTTGTTGCAACAGATACCTTTTTCGGTGTAATGGAAGCAGAGGTGGTACCTTCAGGTTGTGGAACCTCAGATTGTAGTGGCTCAGCTTCAGGCAATGTGTTCCCTTTACTTCCTTCCAATCTCATTTTCTGTTCTTCTTTGTATGTCAGGAAAGCTTGGAAAATGCTGTTTGCCAGTGCTCTCTTGCCAGACTCACTGTTCAGATAGCGTTCTTCTGTCGGGTTGGAGATGAATCCAAGTTCGACCAAAATACTAGGCATTGCACTGGCTTTCAGGACCAGAAAGCCGGCTTGATGTACGCCTCGATCTATGCGTTTCCCTGTTTGTTTGAATTCTTTCTGTACTAATGAAGCCAGGTGGACACTTTGCGACATGTATTTGTCCTGCATGAATTCGAAGATGATATACGATTCTGCAGAATTGGGATTAAACCCTGCATAGCGGGTTTTGTAGTCGTCTTCGTATAAGATTACGGAGTTCTCACGTTTGGCTACTTCCAGATTAGCATCCGATTTGGCCAGACCTAATGTCCAGGTTGAAGCACCTTGCACGCTTTTATTTCCTCCGACAGAGTTGGTATGAATCGAGATAAACAAATCTGCTTTGGCTTCATTGGCAATCTCTGCTCGTCGGGCTAATGGTATAAATACATCTCTGCTGCGGGTATAGATAACACGCGTGTCAGCGCATTGCTCTTTAATCAGGTTACCCAATTGAAGAGCGACGCTAAGGTTGATGTTTTTTTCCTTGGATATTTTTCCGACAGCTCCCGGGTCATGTCCTCCATGACCGGCGTCGATGACTACGACGAACTTTTTGGATAGGTTGGCTGCCAAACTTGGGTGCATGGGCAAACAGACCATGCAAAAAGTAATATATAATATGTGATAAAGCCTGTTCAAACTCATCTATATATGAATTACTCCGCAAATGTAGTGTAATTTTGCTGAAAACTTGCCGTTTACACTAAGTTTTATTCTTTTTCCATTTATTTTGGTACAGTTTTTAGATGTTGGAGAGCATGTTTTTCATAAATAGAAGCTAATTTTGCACCGCCTAATCTGACAGAGATGGTTAGAGCAATAAAATTGGTGTAATTTATGTTGGCTAATGCTATTATTCGTTTTTTGAAAGACTGGACGCTCCCCGTGGCCATGATAGCCGGAACGTTAGCCTATTTTCTTTTTGCAAGAGTGCCGGTGCTTGCTCCGGTCAAACCTTTGGTCAATGCTTTGGTAGCAATTCTTACGCCGTTGCTGATTTTTGCCCAATTGCTACTCACGTTCTGCAAGGTAGATTTCGCAGATTTGAAGCCGAAAGCTTGGCATGGTTGGTTGCTTTTGTTTCAGACGGTTTCATGTCTTTTGCTTTCGGCATTGTTGGTCTATTGTCCGATGAACGAACTTTATCGGGAGGTGTTCGAAGGAGCTATGGTCTGTCTGATATGTCCTACGGCTACTGCAGCAGCTGTTATTACGGGCAAATTGGGTGGAAGTGCTGCTAGCTTGACTACCTATACTTTGATGTCCAATCTGTTGGCGGCCGTGGCAGTCCCGCTGGTTTTCCCGTTGGTAGAACCTCATGCGGATGTGACTTTCTGGCTGGCTTTTCTGAAAATTCTTAGCAAGGTCTTTCCGTTGCTGCTTTGTCCGTTTCTGTTGGCATGGCTCATGCGAATTTGGTTGCCTGCTGTCCATCAATGGTTGCTGGAGCGGCATACGGCTGCTTTTTACCTGTGGGGTGTGGCCTTGGCGATTGTTTCTGGTCAGACTGTGCGTTCATTAGTCAACAGTACAGCTCCAGGCTATGTGGAGGTGCTGATTGCTTTGGCCGGACTGGTGGCATGTTGCGTTCAGTTCTATTTGGGCAAACGTATCGGTGGACATTATAAGGAACGTATCAGTGGTGGTCAGGCATTGGGGCAGAAGAATACCGTGTTGGCTATTTGGATGGCTTATACTTATTTGAATCCTCTTTCTTCAGTGGGTCCTGGCTCCTACGTGTTGTGGCAAAATATTATTAACAGCTATCAGTTGTGGAAGAAAAGGAAAGCTGATTTATCCAAGGATGTGCAAGGTAGTTAGGGAATAATTTGTACTTTTGTCGTCGAAAAAGATTGTGCTTACCGTTTCTTCTGTTGTTGGAGTTATAGTCATGCAGGAGTAGGGGAAGGCATAGTCGGATAATTTTGTGAAAGTTAGATCATGAATCCAGTTGAAATTATCGATAAATATTATCAGGAGGGCAGTGAACTGCGCCATATTCTGCTGACCCATAGCCGTTCGGTTGCCGACAAGGCTTTGCAGATAGCTGACAGACATCCTGAACTGAAGGCAGACAGGGATTTCCTGTACGAAGCAGCCATGTTACACGATATTGGTATTTTTTTGACCGATGCTGACGGTATTTTCTGTAAGGGCGATAAACCTTACATTTGTCATGGCTATTTGGGTGCCGACCTGATGCGTAATGAAGGCTATCCACGCCATGCGTTGGTTTGCGAGCGGCATACTGGAGCCGGCTTGTCACTCGAACAGATCGTAGAACAGCAATTGCCTGTACCTCATCGTGAGATGCTTCCTGTCAGTATCGAGGAGCAGATTATCTGTTTCGCCGATAAATTTTATTCCAAAACCCGTCTCGACCGTGAAAAGACAGTAGAGAAGGCGAGGAATAGTCTGGAAAAATATGGAGCGGAAGGTTTGTCACGTTTCGACCGTTGGTGCGAACTCTTCTTGTAGCTATCTAATTTTCTTTAAAAAGAGCGGACAATCCATCTATTTTGTTTATTTTTGCCCCCTCCAAGCACATAACCGTATGTTTATTTGAGCATTGAAAGTAAAGACAACCATATCATTCTTATTATTGTTTCTCTTGCTGATCATTTCTGCTGAAGCCGAATCGCAGCGCAGGAACAGAAACGTTTCGCTTCCAAGGAATCAAAGAGATTCGTTGCAGACAGGCGACACGTTGCGCAATGACTCCATACCTGTCGATACATTGGCGGCTAAGAAGAAAGACGGGCTCGATGCGCCGGTGACCTATGAAGCGACGGACTCCATTGTATTCACGCAAAACGGTTATGCCCATCTGTATGGAAACAGTAAAGTGAATTATCCGCAAGCCGAACTGACTGCTGCCGTCATTACCATGAATATGGATAGTAGTACGGTCTATGCTCATGGTGTGGAGGACTCTTTGGGTGTGATGCAGGGTACACCTGTCTTTAAGGATGGCGAGACGCCTTACGAAACCAATACCATCCGCTATAACTTCAAGAGTAAGCGAGGTATCATCAGCAATGTGGTGAGCCAGCAGGGTGAGGGATACGTAACGGGTAACAATGCCAAGAAGGGAACGGGTAACGAGATGTATATGAAGGATGGAAAATATACAACCTGTGATAACCACGAACATCCTCACTTCTATATGCAGATGACTTATGCCAAAGTGCGTCCTAAGAAGAATGTAGTGACCGGACCTGCCTATCTGGTGGTCGAGGATGTACCTCTGCCCTTGGCGGTTCCGTTCTTTTTCTTCCCTTTCTCCAGCAGCTACTCGTCAGGTTTTCTGATGCCTACTTATATGGACGACTCCAGCCGCGGTTTTGGTCTGACGGACGGTGGCTATTACTTTGCCATCAGTGACCAGATGGATTTGAAACTTCGTGGCGATATCTTCACGAAGGGTTCGTGGGCGCTGAATGCCGAAAGCAACTATGTGAAGCGATACAAGTATTCGGGTCTTTTCCAAGCCAGCTATCAGGTGACGAAGACAGGTGACAAAGGTCTACCCGATTACTCTGTGTCCAAAGATTTTAAGATCGTATGGAGTCATCGTCAGGATGCAAAAGCTAATCCGAACTCCACTTTCTCGGCCAGTGTGAACTTTTCGACCAGTAGTTATGAGTTGTCCAATATTGGCAATCTTTACAACTCGCAGGCCATGACGCAGAATACCAAGACCTCGAGTATCAGTTATACTCGAAGCTTCCCCGACCAGAAGCTGACCATCTCGGCCACGTCGAACATTGCGCAAACGATGAAGGATTCATCAATTGCTGTTACTTTGCCCGATTTGACAATTTCGCTCAGTAATATTTATCCTTTTAAGCGAAAAAAGGCGGTGGGTGAAGAACGTTGGTATGAGAAAATTTCTGTTCGTTATACAGGACATTTGAAGAATAGTATCAAGACTAAAGATAATTTGCTTTTTAAGTCGAACTTGATAAAGGACTGGGAAAACGGTATGCAGCATGAAATTCCTATCAGTGCCACGTTTACCCTTTTCAAGTATTTCAACCTGACGCCTTCTGTCAATTATACCGAGCGTTGGTATACCCGTAAAATCACAAAAGGCTGGGACGAAACGGCTAACAAAGAAGTAGAAACAGATACCATCTATGGGTTCCATCGTGTCTACAACTATAATGCCAGCCTCGGCTTGAATACCAAGATTTATGGTATGTACAAGCCCATCTTCCTGCCCAAGAAGGCCATTCAGATACGTCATGTCATCACTCCTTCTATCAGCCTTAGTGCTGCCCCCGACTTTACGACGTCGCGCTATGGGTATTATGATACCTATTATCGTCCGAACAGCAATGGTACGCAGGATACAGTGAAGTATTCCTATTATGCCAACCAGATGTTTGGTGTACCCAGTGGCGGTAAGCAGGGAAACGTTACGTTCAGCATCTCCAACAACTTGGAAATGAAGTATAAGGATAAGAACGACTCCATCAAGAAAGTCAGCTTGATTGACGAATTGGGAGCAAGCCTTTCCTATAATATGGCCGCTACGACAAGGCCGTGGAGCGACCTGACATTGAACGCACGATTGAAACTGACAAAGAGCTATACGTTCAGTATGAGCTCCACGTTCAAGACCTATGGTTATAAATTCGACGAACAAGGCAATGTCGTAGATAATGATCGTACCGAGTGGTCTTATGGCCGTTTTGGTATCTTCCAAGGTTATAGTTCTTCTTTCAGTTATACATTCAACAATGATACCTGGAAGAAAGTCAAGGCTTTCTTTACAGGTGAAAAGGAAGAGGGCGAAGGGAAAGAAGGTGGCGAAGGAACGGAGACCGATGAGACTACAGAAGGTGAAGAAACTGCATCAGGGGGCTTGCCAAGCAAGAAGAAAACAGAGAAAGCTGCCGTGGACGAAGATGGATATATGGCTTTCAAGATGCCTTGGTCTATCAATGTGAACTACGGTTTTGGCATTACCGAAGACCGCAGTGCGGAAATCAACAAGAAGAAGATGCGCTATCCTTATAAGTATACGCAAAACTTGAGTATCAACGGCAATATCAAGATATCCAACAAGTGGGCTATCAGCTTCAATTCAGGTTATGACTTTGATGCGAAAGAGATTGTGCAGACAGCTTTCAATATTACGCGCGACCTCCACTGCTTCAGCATGTCAGCCAGCCTTTCACCTTTCGGCCGTTGGAAATACTACAACTTTACCATTCGCGCCAACGCCAGCATCCTTCAGGACTTGAAGTGGGAGCAGCGTAGCCAGACGCAGAGTAATATTCAGTGGTATTAAAATCTATCTGTATTTGTTTCGTGTAGGAAAGCATTGCTTTGCTATGTGGAAAACGGTGCTTTCTTCCGGTAAAAGTATTGTTATCTGTATAGGGCAACATACTACATTGTGAAGCTAAAGTGCCACTTGGTGATCGTAATGTAGATGTTTAGCGAGCTCAAGTAGGTGTTTAGTGCGTTCAGTGCGTTGCTCTTTTTCTGGCTGTATATTCTTTAAATATCCGTGTCTGAAAGCCTTATTCTCTAAACAGGTTTCAATCTTTCATTCTGTTTGTAATTTGTTGATAAAGATATGGTTATGGTGAAAGGTCGTGTTTCATGTGGGTGAAACGACTGTTTTTCCGATTTTGCTTTCATAAAATTCGATCTTTCACCGTAATTGTTTTATTTTCAGTAATTTACAGTGAATTCATTTATAAAAGTAACTGTTTTTATCCCTATTATTTGTTCAAATACTTATGTGAAAGATTGATTTCGTGGGTGTGAAACACTGGTACTGATAGATGTCTTCTTTTTAGACTATAAAATAATCTATATAATAATTTGGTTTATAAAATAAACCTTATACCTTTGCGACAGAGTTCGAACCTGAAAACGGGATGACTGCATCCTGAAATGTAAAAACAGCATGTCGAAAACATAAACAAGTAAGGAGGAAAACGTATGGAAGACCGTAAACTGAATGAGAAGGAAAGTCTGGAACTGATTGCGCAGATGATTCGGAACACACGCCGCAATCTGGATGCAGGCGGAGGAAACATGTTCTTGTTGTGGGGATATGTAGGGGCAGTGGTTACGCTGGGTGTACTGGCTGCGTGGTATCTGACGGGAAATGCCGTCGCCTTGTGGGGCTTTTGGGCCTTGCCGATAGTGGGGTGGCCGCTGTCCTGGTGGTTCGGGCGCAAGTGGAGGAAGGAACAGAGAGCGAAGGACTATACCGATCGTGTAGTGAGACAGGTGTGGCAGATTATCGGCATTGCCTCTTGCGGAGTGGCTGGGTTTGCTACGCTCTATCACAGTTATGAAATGATTTTGCCCTTGTGTGGCTTGCTGGTTTCGCTCGGTAGCCTGCTAACGGGCATTATTATCCGTTATACGCTGTTTTCGGGTTTGCCTTCGTGTGGGTTTGCCTGGAGTCTGGAGCAAGTTTTTGAGGTGGCAACCGACGGAGCTTCCATGGACACATTGATTATTTTTGTCCTTATTCTGCTGTTTTCGTTGGTTATTCCCGGTCATGTGTTGAACCGTCGTGTGCGCAAGGATGTTTCAATTGGAAAGTGAGAAGGAACCGATATGTTTAGAGAACTGAACCCATTACTTCATAGCGAGCTCCGCTTGGCCGTGATGTCGCTGCTTATCAGCGTGGAAGAGGCGGACTTTGTCTATATCCGTCAGCAGACGGGAGCCACGGCGGGCAACTTGAGCGTGCAGATAGACAAGCTCAGCAAAGCGGGCTATGTGGAGGTGACGAAAACATTCAAGGGAAAGATGCCCTGCACGCTCTGCAAGATTACGCCACAGGGGGTGGATGCCTTCGAGGAATATGTGGAAGCGCTGAAGACATATATTGTGAAATAAAAGATTAAATCGTAATGAAAATACTGGTTACTTACGCCGTTCAAGGCGAATTTGTGGAGTTGAAGTTTCCTGGTATGCGGGGAAACGACGAAGTGCAGGTGGGCTACCTGCGTACAGGCATCGGCAAGGTGAAGTCTGCCTATTACCTGACCGATGCGCTTAATCGTCTGCAGCCCGACCTGGTGATCAATATCGGTACGGCCGGTACGGTCGGCCATCGTGTGGGCGATATCTTTGTCTGTCGTCGTTTTGTCGACCGCGACTTGCAGAAAGTACGGGGATTGGGCATGGATTGCCGTCTCGATGTGTCCGGCCTGTTGGAAGAGAAAGGTTACTGCCTCCATTGGCAGGGGACGGACGGGGTGTGCAATACAGGCGACTCCTTCCTGACCGAGCTGACCGACGTGGAAGGCGACGTGGTCGATATGGAAGCCTATGCTCAGGCCTGGGTGTGCCGTGCGAAGGGGGTACCCTTTGTGGCGGTGAAGTATGTGACCGACGTCATCGGGCTAAATTCCGTCCAGCATTGGGAGGACAAGCTCTCCGATGCCCGGCGGGCTTTGGAGGCTTTCTTTGAGCGGACGGGTGGTGTCTGAAGCTATTTCAAGGTTTTGTACGACAAGATGTGCCAGCTGATGCCTGCAGCCAATAGGAGCAGCAGGACTCGAAGCCAGATTGCTGCAATCAGGAAAGTCACGCAGTAAAGAATGGTAATCCACGTCAGGCTGACGGAAGTAATTTTGGCATGAAGCGGTATGGCCTTGTGTTCGCGGAAGTTGCGGATATAGGGGCCCAGCCGCTTCTGTCGTAACAGCCAGTCGTACAGGCGGGGTGAGCCGCGGAAGTAGAGGGCTGCTGTCAGGAGCAGGAAGGGTGTGGTGGGGAGCAAGGGCAGGAAAATGCCGGCAATGCCTAGCCCCAGCGACAGGCTTCCTAAAAGGATGCAGATTACTTTCATGGCGCAAATGTAGAAAAAATAACGAAGAAATTCGTATTTTTGCCGCAGCATCGAGGTGACATTAGATGCAGAATTTATGTAGGAACATTTATTTTAGTAAGCGTATTAAACCTATGTACACAGTAGTCAAACGCATGGAGGTGTCGGCTGCCCATAGCCTGCGCCTTTCTTATCCCAGTAAGTGTGAGAATCTGCATGGTCACAACTGGATTATTACCGTCTGGTGCCGTTCGCGCGAATTGAACGAGGACGGCATGGTCGTGGACTTTACCCACATCAAGCAGACGGTGATGGACCGTCTCGACCACAAGAATCTGAACGAAGTCATCCCCTGTAATCCCACGGCCGAGAACATAGCCCGTTGGGTGTGCGACCAGATACCTACTTCTTTCAAGGTAGAGGTACAGGAGTCCGAAGGAAATATGGCCGTCTATGAGAAAGATTAACGAAATATTCTACAGTCTGCAAGGCGAGGGGTTCCATACGGGCACTCCTGCCGTATTCGTGCGCTTTTCGGGGTGCAACCTGAAATGTCCTTTCTGCGATACGCACCACGAGGAAGGTACGCTGATGACCGATGAAGCCATCCTGGCTGAAGTACAGAAATATCCGGCCCGCATGGTGATACTGACCGGGGGAGAGCCGTCGCTTTGGATTGACGGGACGTTGGTAGACCTGCTGCATCGGGCTGGGAAGTGCATCTGCATCGAAACAAACGGCACTCGTCCCCTGCCGGAAGGTATCGACTGGGTGACCTGTTCGCCCAAAGAGGGGGGCGTACTGAAGTTGGTCCGCATGGACGAAGTGAAGGTGGTGTACGAGGGGCAGGACCTGACGCCCTACGAACAGCTGCCTGCCGCACACTTCTTCCTGCAGCCCTGCTCGTGCCGGAATACGGCCGAGACGGTGGCTTGTGTGCTGGCGCATCCACGTTGGCGGCTCAGTCTGCAGACGCATAAGCTGATAGACATACAATAAGAAAACTAACCATATCATTCAATAAATCTGATGAACCCATGAAAGTAGGTTTGTTTATTCCATGTTATATCAACGCCATCTATCCCCAGGTGGGGGTGGCATCCTATAAATTGCTGAAGAGCCTGGGTGTAGACGTGGACTATCCGCTGGACCAGACGTGTTGCGGACAGCCTATGGCCAATGCCGGTTTCGAGGGCGAGGCTTCCAAGCTGGCCCTCCGTTTCGACGATTTGTTCAAGGATTATGACTACGTGGTCGGTCCTTCGGCCAGCTGCGTGGCTTTTGTAAAGTTGAATCATCCTGATATCCTGAAACACGAAGGGCATGTGTGCCGGAGTGCGGGAAAGATTTATGACCTCTGTGAATTCATTCACGACGTGGTGAAGCCTGACAGCCTGAGTGCACGCTTTCCCCATAAGGTGAGCATACACAACAGCTGCCATGGCGTACGTGAGCTTAATCTCTCTTCGCCCAGTGAGCGTAACATTCCTTACTATAACAAGTTGCGCGATCTTTTGGGGCTGGTGAAGGATATCGAAGTATTTGAGCCGGCCCATCCGGACGAGTGTTGCGGCTTCGGCGGTATGTTTGCCGTAGAAGAACAGGCCGTTTCGGTCTGCATGGCTCAGGACAAAATCAGGCATCACATGGAGACTGGTGCCGAATACATCACCGGGGCCGACAGCTCCTGCCTGATGCACATGCAGGGCGTCATTGACCGCGAACATTTGCCCATTAAAACCATTCATATTGTAGAAATATTGGCTTCACAACTATGAGTACCAAGCATTCAAAAACCGCCGAGAAGTTCCTCCAGAACAAGGAACAGGTGGCATGGCACAATGAGACCCTTTGGATGGTCCGTGCCAAACGAGACAAGATGAGCCGGGAACTGTCCGAGTGGGAGGACCTGCGCGAAAAGGCTTGTCAGCTGAAACTGTATTCCAACAGCCACCTGGAAGAGCTGTTGGTCGATTTTGAGGAGAACGCCACAGCCAATGGTGCTATTGTACACTGGGCCAAGGATGCGGAGGAGTATCGCAACATTATCTACGACCTGTTGCGCAGCCACGGTGTCAAGCGCTTTGTCAAGAGCAAATCCATGCTTTCCGAGGAATGCGAACTGGATCCTTTCCTGATATCCAAGGGCATTGATACGGTGGAAACGGATTTGGGCGAACGTATCCTGCAATTGATGCACCTGCCGCCCAGTCATGTGGTCCTGCCGGCCATACACATCAAACGTCAGCAGGTGGGCGAACTGTTCGAGAAGGAGATGGGTTCTGAAAAGGGCAACTACGATCCTACTTATCTGACCCATGTGGCCCGCAAGAACCTGCGCGACATTTTTCTGAATGCTGATGCGGCCATGACTGGCGCCAACTTTGCCGTTGCCTCGACGGGCGATGTCGTGGTATGTACCAACGAAGGTAATGCCGATATGGGCATGTCCTGCCCCAAGTTGAACATTTCGGCTTTCGGGTTGGAGAAGATTGTACCCGACATGGAGGCGTTAGGTGTCTTTACCCGTCTGTTGGCCCGCTCGGGCACAGGACAACCCAGTACCACCTATACGTCCCATTTCCGCTCTCCGCGTGAGGGAGGTGAGTATCACATCATTATAGTAGACAACGGACGCAGCGACATGCTGGCCGATACCGACCACATCCGTCTGCTGAACTGTATCCGTTGCGGAGCGTGCATGAACACCTGCCCGGTCTATCGGCGGAGCGGTGGCTATTCGTATACCTATTTCATTCCAGGGCCAATTGGCATCAATCTGGGGATGGCACACGATCCGCAGAAGTATTACGACAATCTTTCGGCCTGTTCGCTTTGCCTTTCCTGTTCCAATGTTTGTCCGGCCAAGGTCGACTTGGGCGAACAGATTTATAAGTGGCGTCAGGGATTGAAGGCTATTGGCAAGGCCAGCAGCGAGAAGCAGTACATGTCCGGCGGCATGAAATTCCTGATGGAGCGTCCGACCCTGTTCAATGCGGCACTTTGGGCGGCTCCGATGGTGAACGGGTTGCCCCGTTTCATGAAATACAATGGACTGAATGATTGGGGCAAGGGACGTGAGCTGCCCAAGTTTGCTTCGGAATCGTTCAACGAGATGTGGAAGAAAAACAAAGTACAGGGAAAGGAGGAATCTGAGAAATGAGCAATCGTGACGAAATATTGGACAAAATACGTCGGAACACCAAGTTGCGTTTCGACTATCCCCGCTGGGAGATAAAGGCTAGGACCTATGCCGACAAGGTGAAACAGTTTTGTGAGGTCAGCCGTCAGGTGGGAGGTGATGCGGTAGTGTGGCAGGAGGGTGATACACTGGATGCCATCATTCATTCGCGTTTCCCTGAGGCGCGTAGCATTGCTTCGACTTTGACAGAGGTAACTTGCGCTACGCTGAATCCCGACGAGGTGGAGCGTGCGCAGGATTTGAACGGAGTAGACCTGGCTGTGGTGTCGGGTGAAATGGGAGTGGCCGAGAATGGGGCGGTCTGGATTCCGCAAACCGTTCGTCATAAGTTGCTGTATTTCATTGCGGAGGCATTGCTGATAGTTGTGGACCGCAACCGTCTGGTCAACAATATGCACGAGGCCTATGCTGCTTTAAAGACGGCTTCCTATCCTTATGGCGTATTCATCTCGGGGCCTTCGAAGACGGCCGACATCGAGCAGGCGCTGGTTATGGGAGCCCATGGCGCACGTAAAGTACTGGTCGTTTTGAAGTAATTTTTATCCTTGCAACAAAAAAATCCGATATCCTTTGAAGGATACCGGATTTTTTTGTTGCACGGGAAGAGAGGCTCGAACTCCCGACACTCGGTTTTGGAGACCGATGCTCTACCAACTGAGCTATTCCCGTGTTTGCGGCTGCAAAGGTAGTGGAAAGTTTTGATTTTGCAAGACCTTTGCTGCTTTATTTTTTCTTCTTGTCCCCGATTATGCTGTCTTTTATAACATTTGCAAGTCCTGATACATGACTCGATAGGCAGTCGCTTTCTTGTCCAGGGCCAACGGATAGGCCCGCGAGGAAGAGGGCATGCGATAGAGACGCAGGGGACGTTCTCCGAAAAGGAATTCGGTGAAGTCGCCTACCTTAGGAGCTGTAAGGGAGAACGTGCGGCACAATGTATCGGTAGCCTTTTCGCCGGTGGTGACGATGGCGCGGCATTGGGGAAGTCTTTCGAGCAGGTTGCGGACATCCGTGGGTTGTACCACTTCCAGAAACTTGTCTGATGCATTGTCCTGCAGGCGTCGGACAGCCGTTGCTGTGTCGTAGAGGGCAATGCCTTTTTCCTGCAGGAAAGCAATGAGTTCTTCCTTGGAAAAGGCCCTTTTCCCCTTGACAACAAAGTGCTCTTTGTCGCCGAAGAAAATGAGGCCCACGATGCGCCACATATCGTTGTTCCAGTTGGGGTAATAGAACTCCATACTCCACCGCTTGCGTTGAGGCGGAAAGCTGCCTAACATCAGCAGTTTGGCATTGGTTGGCAGGAAAGGCTCCAATGGGTGTTGTTCTATTTCCATAAATGGGTGAACCTGTTATTTCTTGTCTTCGTTCTTTTTATGCTTGGCTTCTTTTTTGGCCAGTATCACTACGTTGTAGACGTATTCTGTCATCCATTGTTCGGAGTAGCCCAAACGTTCCTTGTATTGGCGTACGGCGGCAGCGGTCTTGTGTACCTCGTCTTTCTTCCATACTGTTTTGGTGCAGACTTCATGGACTGTTTTTTCCGTCATCGCTCTAAGGGCACCTTTAAAGATTGACGGCATGCGGAATTTCCATTGCATTAAGTTACCCATCAGCATCATCAAGTCGTTGGCGAAACCTTGATACATGAAGAGGTAGGCTTGCACGTCGTTGGGAGTGCGACAATGTTTTTTGATGGAAGCGTCAATTTCTTTGAAGAAGTTTTCACTTAAAGCATAGTCTTGCATCAACATTTTCTTGGAGGCAGCTTTTTCTGCTTGTCCCAGTCTTCCACCTTGTGTGGGGATTTTGAATAGCCGTTTGAAAGTGGCTACATCGGGCACAAAGCGAATGTTGGTGATACCCAGATTGGCTGCTATTACTGACTGGAAATAAACACGCGTCAGCAAGACAAAGTCTTCTACGTTCTTTGAAGAGACTTCTTCTGTATTCTTTTTAAATAAGTTGGTAAATATTCCCATGTTTTTTATGAATGTTTTTTTAGTCGTGGCGCAAAATTACGAAATAAGTTGATTTACACCAATATTGTTTGGCGCTTATTTCTTAACTTTCTTTTTGCCAACAATCTAAATCATCTTCCAATTCTTTCAATCTGTCGGAGGTAAATACAGGATCTTTAATTCCACTTTGTTTTTGCATACGATAGTCTTCCAAAAGTTTAAATGCGTATTTGCCAAGAAGGCTGATGGCAATCAGGTTGCAGAGAGTCATTAATCCCATAGTGATGTCTGCCAGCCCCCATACCATATCCAATGTTGCCAATGCCCCAAACAGTACCATTCCACCTACTAATAAGCGATAAATGTTCAGTATCCATTTTCGATGGGTGAGGTAACGTATATTGGCCTCTCCGTAATAGTAGTTTCCCAAGATGCTGCTGAATGCAAAGAAAAATAATGCCACTGCTACGAATATACTGCCAGAGGAACCTATTTCGTTTGTCAAAGCATGTTGGGTGAGTTGCACTCCGTTGGCTGAACCATCTAGTGGAGCACCACTGAAAAGGATAATGAAAGCTGTGCAGGTACAAATGATCAGAGTGTCTGTAAAGACACCTAAGGTCTGAATTAGTCCTTGCTTTACAGGATGACTGACGTGAGCCGTAGCTGCCACATTGGGCGCTGAACCCATGCCGGCCTCATTGCTGAAAAGTCCCCGTTTAATGCCTTGCATCAAAGCTGCGCCTATACCTCCTCCTAATGCCTGATTCCAGCCGAAGGCATGGCTTATAATTTGGCTGATTACGGTTGGCAGTTCAGTTATGTTCAGCAAGACAATGGTTACTGCCAGTGCAATATATCCTAGAGCCATGATAGGTACGATGATACTGCTAACTTTGGCAATGCGTTGTACGCCTCCAAAGATGATGAGAACAGTTAATGCAGTAAGTATAACTCCTACAATGGTATGACTTAAACCAAATGCGTTTTCGAAAGCGGCGCATAGTGTATTGCTCTGTACAGAATTGAATGCAAAACCAAAAGTGACGGTGATGAGGAGTGCAAACAAAGTTCCCATCCATGGCAGTTTTAGTCCTTTTCTCATGTAATAGGCTGGTCCACCAATATATGAGTCCTTCCCTCTTTCCTTATAAAGTTGTGCCAAGGTCGATTCTACAAACGAACTGGATGCTCCGAATAGGGCAATAATCCACATCCAGAATACGGCTCCTGGACCGCCGACGGCGATAGCGGTAGCTACTCCTGCCAGATTTCCTGTACCTACGCGGCTGGCTATCGAGATAGCAAATGCCTGAAAGGACGAGATGTATTTGACGTTCTTGTTTGTTCCTGCAGAATCTCCTAACAGGCGTATCATTTCTGAAATCATGCGAAACTGGACAAAACGAGTTCTGAAAGTGAACCATATGGCACATCCTAGCAAAAATGCTATAAGGATATATGTCCAAAGTATGTCATTGATTGAATTGATTATTCCCATGTGTGTTGTATTGTTGTGGAGTAGGGTGTTATTATTCTTTCAAACGAAAATGAAATTTGTGGCCTTCGAACACAGCTTCTACAATTTCATAGCGGATAAACTTGGCCAGTAGATGTTCTGCCGCACGGCGTGAAATATGCGCTAAGCGGCAATATCGGTTTAAAGATAACTGGTCGTTCCCTTTGAGCAGATCAAGTAATAAATGTTCACGTTCAGTATATTCTATCAATTCTCCAAGCGGATTTCCACTCTGTTGCCAGACACGTAAATGGACGGGAGTTGCCAAGATGTTTTCATCCTTGATGCGCAGATAGGCTAAGTATTTTCCCGATTCATCTTTTGCATAGATTGGTTTTTGATCACTTTCTTCAATTTGTACAATCAGGATAGTGCGTCCTTCAACTTGATGAGTCTGCATGCTATAGTTGACTGTTGGGCTGCAATATAGTTCTGCTGCGGCTTCGATCATGTATTTTTCTTCCTCTGAACGCACTCCTGCAATTCGGCCATTATCTTTTACGCCAATCAACAGGCGTCCCCCTTCTGTATTTGCAAAGGCGGAAAGAGTTTTAGCAATTTTACATGCGTCAGATATTTCAAACTTAAAGTCTTGTTGTTGATGCTCACCTTCAGCAATCAAAGTGTATATATAGTCGGTATCTGTAAGACGTTTCATGGCTGCAAAAGTAGAGAAAAAACGCCGATTATTCTTTTTTTAGCTTAAAATTGCTGCTGTAGTAAAAAAAAATATTCTTTTTATGTGTTTATTTCGCAAAAGAGTGTATTTTTGCCGTACATTATTAACAAAGTAAATACTTAAAGGGATTATGAAAGAATTAGTAGAAAAGATTGCTGAATTATATGCAGCGTTTGAAAAAGATGCAAAGGCACAGGTAGAAAATGGAAACAAGGCTGCTGGTACCCGTGCACGTAAGGCTTCATTGGAAATTGAGAAAGCTATGAAGGCTTTCCGCAAAGCATCTTTGGAAGCTGCCAAATAAGAATTGCATAGTAAAAAATGAGAGGGTATATCTGTTGATGATATACCCTCTTTTTTTATTATATGGACACTTGTTGTAAAGTTTGGTATACTTTCTCCCATGAATCATTGAAGGCCAGCATGGAAGGAAATAGTAAATTGGCTCCAGCATTAAGTAGAACTTGCTCGTCCAGTGGACCTGTATTGACGGCTATAGTAAAAATACCTGCTGCAACGCCTGCTTGTACGCCGATGGGGGCATTTTCAACAACGATTGCTTCATTGGGGGCTACCTGCGCTTTTTCCAGTCCCATCAGGTAGGGTTCAGGATGCGGTTTACCATATTTGACATCGAAGGCTGTAACCATATGGTTCCGATCGAACGTGTCGGGATAGTTGTGGTTCAGTCTGTCGAGTAGGGATGTTTGTCCTGAACCTGTGACCAATACAGGAATGAGCCCGCAGGATTTTACTTTTTGTATCAGTTCCCAAGCACCTTTCATGCGTTCGGGTTCAGGATGCTTGTTGAACTCTCGGCTTTTTTCGGCATAGATTTCTTCAATCATTTCGGGAGTGGCATCTTTGCCGAACTGCCTTTGGTATACAATGTTGATTGTCGATGCTCCTGTACGTCCTTCGTGCAGAAAAGCTTCCTCACGGCTTAAATGGAGGCCACGACGCTCCATTACCGTATGCCAGGCGTCGGCATGATAGGGCATGGAGTCGAATAGTACTCCGTCCATGTCGAACAGTACTGCTTTGAGATGGATATAAGAATGCCCGCTACCTTGAAGATAGCGGGCTATGGATTGTTGAATGGAATTCATAGAGCTTACAGTCTTGCGCGGATAGCTTTGGATTCTTCTTCGTATCCAGGTTTGTTGAGCAGGGCAAACATATTCTTCTTGTAGGCCTCTACACCCGGTTGGTTGAACGTGTTGACGCCCAGTAGATAACCGCTGATGCCGCAGGCTTTTTCGAAGAAGTAGAGCAGGCCGCCGATACATTTTTCGTTCAGGGTCGGAACGGAGATACGCATGTTGGGTACACCTCCATCTACGTGAGCCAGTTGTGTGCCTAGTTCGGCCATTTTGTTGACTTCGTCTACACGCTTGCCAGCCAGGAAATTCAGGCCGTCCAGGTTTTCTGCGTCACTGGGCACTTCCAGTTTGTGAGTCGGTTGTTCAACTGATATAACGGTTTCGTAGATGGTACGTTCGCCTTCTTGGATCCATTGTCCCATGGAGTGAAGGTCGGTCGAGAAATCTACGGCAGCAGGGAAGATACCTTTGCCTTCCTTACCTTCTGACTCACCGTATAATTGCTTCCACCATTCGTTGACATAATGGAGTTTCGGGTTGAAGTTGACAAGGATTTCAATCTTCTTGCCATTCTTGTACAATTCGTTGCGGGTAGCGGCATACAAGGCAGCGGGATTCTGTTCGAAAGGAACGTCCGCGCCGCAGGCCTTCTCCATCTCAACGGCACCAGCTACCAGCTTGTCGATATCGAAGCCGGCTACGGCGATAGGGAGCAAACCAACCGGAGTCAGTACAGAGAAACGTCCGCCTACATTGTCGGGGATGATGAACGACTTGTATCCTTCCTTGTCGGCAGTAGTGCGTGCAGCACCTTTCTTGGCATCTGTAACAGCTACGATGACTTTCTTGGCCATTTCTTTACCACGCTGGTCTTCGCATTGTTTTTTCAGCAGGCGGAAAGCGAGAGCTGTCTCGGTAGTTGTACCTGACTTGGAGATATTGATGACACCGAATTTCTTGTCTTTCAGATATTCAGTGAGTTCGTATAAATAGTCTTCACCAATATTGTGACCGGCAAAAAGAATGGTAGGAGCGTTCTTCTTTTCCTGCAACCAGATAAAGCTGTTTGAAAGTGCTTCGATGACCGCACGTGCACCCAGATAGCTTCCGCCAATGCCTGCAACGATTACAACTTCACAATTTTCACGCAATATCTGTGCTGTAGCTTTCAAGTCTTCCAGGTGCTCTTTGGTGATGGATGACGGCAGGTGCAACCAGCCCAAAAAGTCATTACCTTTGCAGGTGCCGTTTTCCAAAGCGTCTTGTGCTTCTTTTACTTTTGCTTCGTAAGCGGCAACATTTTCTTTGGAAATAAATCCAAAAGTCTTTTCAATGTTTAAACTAATCATACTATCTTAATTTAAAAAAGTTTTATCTGAAAGAATCAGTCAGCAATTTGATTTCTATCATGGGGGATATCCGTTCATACAGAATGTTATAGACCGCATCCACGATAGGCATGTTGACATGATAGTGTTTGTTGATTTCCTTGATACACTTGGTTCCATAGTAACCTTCGGCAATCATTTCCATTTCTATCTGGGCGCTTTTCACCGAATAACCTTTTCCTATCATGGTGCCAAACGTGCGGTTACGGCTAAAGTTGGAGTAGCCTGTTACAAGTAAATCTCCTAGGTAGGCCGAGTCGCTGACATTACGGTCAAGTGGATGCACCGTTTGCAGGAAACGGTTCATCTCTTGTATTGCATTCGATATGAGTACAGCCTGGAAGTTGTCACCATATTTCAAACCGTTGCAAATGCCGGCTGCGATGGCGTAAACGTTTTTCAGTACCGAACCATATTCGATGCCTGCCACGTCGTTGCTCACCGAAGTCTTGATGTAAGAACAGCTGAGATGGCGGGCAAAAATCGATGCTTTTTCGATGTCGGGACAAGCGATGGTGAGGTAGGACAGGCGCTCCAGTGCCACTTCTTCGGCATGGCAGGGACCTGCTACTACAGCAATGTTCTCGGCTGGTACACCATATTCCTTGGTGAAGTATTCGGATACAATCAGATTGTCATCAGGGACAATACCTTTGATGGCTGTAATGATAAATTTGTCCTTTATTTTTGTCTTCAGCTTCTTCAAATGAGATTTGAGGTAAGGCGAAGGCGTAACAAATATCAGTGTATCGGATGCCTTGACTACATCGTTGATGTTCGAACTGAAATTGATCCGCTTGGTATCAAACTTGACGCCTGTCAGATAGGCGGGGTTATGGCCCAGCCGCTTGAAGTCGGCAATACGGTCGTCACGCCGCATGTACCAATTAATCGACTCTGCCTGATTGAGCACCATTTTGGCAATGGCTGTTGCCCAACTTCCTCCGCCCATGATGGCTATCTTTCCAGGAACTTTCATCTCTATTTCGTTAGTTCTTCAATCTTTCTATCCAGCCGGCGACGTCGTTTACGCTCGGATTGGCCAATTCCAGTTTGTATTTCTTGTTGATCCCGCAAATGTCCATGTGCAGTTTTTGAGGATTGACTTCTGCCATGTCTGCAACTTGATTATATCCTGCTTTTTGAATAACAGGTACCCATTCCTCAGGAATACCCAGTTCTATGAATTTGGCTGGTGCGTCTTTCGGCGTTACTTTTTCGGGACGCATTTGCGGGAAGAATAATACTTCTTGAATGAAGGCCTTTCCTGTCATTAGCATGGTCAGACGGTCAATACCGATACCGATACCCGATGTGGGAGGCATGCCATATTGCAAAGCTTTCAGGAAGTCCTGGTCGATGAACATGGCTTCGTCATCACCCTTCTCGCTCAGGCGCAACTGCTCCTTGAAGCGTTCTTCCTGGTCGATGGGGTCGTTCAGCTCGCTATAGGCGTTGGCCAGCTCCTTGCCGTTTACCATTAATTCGAAACGTTCGGTAAGGCCCGGCTTACTACGATGCATCTTGGTGAGCGGACTCATTTCAACAGGATAGTCGGTGATGAAAGTCGGCTGGATGAAGGTTCCTTCGCAGAATTCGCCGAAGATTTCATCAATCAGCTTGCCCTTGCCCATGGTATCATCAATATCCATCTTCAGTTCTTTGCAGATCTGGCGGATTTCATCTTCGCTCTTGCCGTTGAGGTCATAGCCGGTCTTTTCCTTGATGGCATTGAGAATGGGTAGACGGCGGTAAGGAGCTTTGAAACTGATGGTCTTGCCGTCTATTTCAGTTTCTGTACAACCGTTTACGGCAATACAAATACGTTCAAGCAGCTTTTCAGTGAAGCTCATCATCCAGTTATAGTCTTTGTACTGTACATAGAGCTCCATGCAGGTGAATTCGGGGTTATGGTTCTTATCCATACCCTCGTTGCGGAAGTTCTTGCCGATTTCGTATACACCTTCAAATCCGCCTACGATAAGTCTTTTCAGGTAAAGTTCTGTAGCAATACGCAGATAAAGGTCGATGTCCAGCGAATTGTGGTGGGTAATGAATGGACGGGCACTTGCACCGCCGGGGATAGACTGAAGGATAGGAGTTTCCACTTCGGTATAGCCGGCTTCGTCCAGCACGGCACGCATGGTAGAAATAACTTTGGAGCGCTTCAGGAAAGTTTCTTTTACACCGTCGTTCACGATGAGGTCTACGTAGCGTTGGCGATAGCGTAGTTCAGGGTCTTCGAACGAGTCGTATGCCACGCCATCCTTGTATTTCACGATAGGCAGAGGTTTGAGGCTCTTGGCGAGTACGGTCAGCTTTTTGGCGTGTACGCTGATTTCGCCCATCTGGGTACGGAAAACAAAACCTTCAATACCGATGAAGTCGCCTAGGTCGAGCAAACGTTTGAACACGGTGTTGTACATGTCCTTGTTTTCGTCAGGACAGATGTCATCACGGGTGATGTACACCTGGATACGTCCTTTGGAGTCCTGAAGTTCGATGAAGGAAGCTTTTCCCATGACACGACGGCTCATCATACGTCCGGCAATGGACACCTGGCGAGGCTCGTCTTCGTCTTTGAATTCAGCTTTTATGTCTGTAGAGAAAGCGTTGGTTACATACTCTGCTGCGGGATAGGGTTCGATACCCATCGCGCGAAGTTCATTCATGCTGTTGCGGCGAATGATTTCCTGTTCACTTAGTTCTAAAACGTTCATATCGTTAATTTTCACTCAATTTGGGTACAAAAATACGAAACATTTTTCACATTCGCATGCTTTTTCTCCAAAATGAAGGATGGGAGAAGCCTATGCCGGTGAAAAATTGTCAGAAAATGCTGACAGCTGTCTTCGTGGTGAGTAGTTCGAGTGCTTTCAATCCCATTACTGAATTGCCTTTTTTATTGAGTCGGGGACTCCAGACGGCTACGGAGTATTGGCGTGGACAGATGGCAGCTATACCTCCTCCTACACCACTTTTGCCTGGCAATCCTACCAGGTAGGAAAATTCGCCGGCTTCGTCATAGAAACCACATGTCTGCATGATGGCATTGATGCGTTTCACCTGTGAGGTAGTGAGTTCGGTTCCGTCGAAACTGAAAGCTCGTGTGTGGTCGGCGAAAGGTAGGAAAGCGCGCGACAATTCGCGGCAGTTCATCTTGACCGAACACTGGCGGAAATAGAAACGGAGTACGCGCTCCACGTCGTTTTCGATATTGCCATAATACTTCAGCATGTTCACGATAGCTGCATTCAGATAGCCGTTGTCGCGCTCCGAGGCGGCCATGCTCTCGTCATATTGGATGGAGTCGCATCCGCAAAGGCTACGCACAAAGGCCAGATATTCACGTTCGGGGTATTCCAATACAGAGAGAAGAATATCGGTCATGACAAGCGCCCCTGCGTTGATGAGCGGATTGCGGGGAATACCATGTTCCAGTTCCAGCTGAAAGATAGAATTGAAAGCATTACCCGAAGGCTCCACGCCGATGCGTTGCCAAAGACGGTCGTTCAGCCGGGCAAATCCCATGGCTAGTGCAAAGACTTTCGAGATACTCTGGATGGCAAACCGTTCGTCGCAATCGCCCATCGCAAAGTCTTGTCCGTCGAGGGTATGCAGGCAGATACCGTAGCGGTCGGGATTTACTTTCAACAAGTCGGGAATGTAGGCGGCAGGTTCTCCCTGTCCGGCATAAGGCTGTATCTCCTGATAAATTTCATGAAGGATTTGATCGTAGTTCATGAACTGGTTGAGTTGAAAAATGGTTCTTAGAAACGTACTTGTACTTGAGCTTGTACCAGGTTGTAACTTTTATTTTGGTAAGGAACGCAGTGGGTATATTGTACTTGAAGGCGGCATTTCGGATAAAACCACCATTGTATACCTGCAACGTAGTTACTTTGTTTATTGTCTACAGCTTTATTTTTGTTTAGGTAGTCGTAAGATGCTATTAAGTCTAGCTTTTGCTTGGAGAGGATGTGTATGTTGGCTGTTGCATAATATCCGTTGCTTTTTACCAAACCGTCTTTGCCTGCCAGATATTCTGATCTAAGGTCTATCGGTTTCAGTTTCATTACTATACCGGCTGCCCATCGATTGCGTGTGTAGTTGTCTCCAATCTGTATGTTGGGATTGATATTGGATGTGGCTATGGCGCATCCTTTTCCTTTAATGAAAGAACCGGTAAGGGTCAGCCATTGCAGTGGATTGATGTTGAACGTACCTACGATATCTTTTTGATTGTTGCCATCTTTTTTATTAATGCCTTGTCCGTTCATGATGGCTAGTTTGTAATTTATGAGATTCTTGAACAGGTTGCCGTATATCATTAAACCTAAATCACGTCCACTGTTAGAACCGTAAAGTAAATCACTGCCATTAATACCTGCTAGATAGTTAACGGCTTGTGAGTAACAACTTATTAGCTCAACGACTGTAGGTGACAAGGGATTCTCATACGTATAAGGAGTCTTGAATTCGCCAATGCGTACACTCAATTCAGGGAAAAAGTGATATTCGGTGTAGGCTTCCAGAATTTTGGGTGTTCCTGCCAGACTATACATAAAATAACATGACCAATGATCTGTAATTCGTCCACGAGCCATGAGGATGGCACGGGTCATTTCAAAGGTATTTGTTTTGCTTTCAGACTGATCATTATATGTGTATCCTAATTGCATATATCCTTCCAGTGTGATACGCTCTTTCAGTGTGTTCACAATGTTGTTCAGTGTATTGTTCTGTGATTTTTTCTTTTCTTCTTGCTTTTCTTGTGCGGCTGCTGAAGCCATGAAAGCGCAGACAAACCATAGTATCAGTAGTTTTTTCATAAGGCATTTAAAAAGAAAGAGGGCGTATCTTCTCTGGACACACCCTCTTTCGGTTGGTGATTATGTTTTATTCGTTGATAGCTGCAATACCCGGAAGAACTTTTCCTTCGATGGCTTCGAGCAATGCACCACCACCAGTCGATACGTAAGATACGCCGCTGGCCAGACCGAACTTGTTGACACAAGCTACAGAGTCACCGCCACCTACCAGTGAGAAAGCACCGTTCTTCGTTGCTTCTACGATAGCTTCGCCTACAGCACGTGAACCGTGTGTGAAGTTGTCGAATTCGAATACACCTGTCGGGCCGTTCCACAGGATAGTCTTGGAACTCTTGATAACATCGGCGAAGAGTTTCTCACTCTCAGGACCTATGTCAAGGCCTTCCCATCCGTCAGGAATTTCATTTACCTTGCAGAACTGGGTGTTGGCGTCGTTCGAGAAGGAGTCTGCAATCTTGGCATCGGTAGCCAATACCAGATTAACGCCTTTTTCCTTGGCTTCTTTCATCAGGTCGAGAGCCAAGTCAAGCTTGTCGTCCTCGCAAATGGAGATACCGATCTTGCCGCCCATAGCCTTGGTGAATGTATAAGTCATACCGCCGGCGATGATGAGGTTATCTACCTTGTTCAGCAGGTTTTCGATGATTTCGATCTTGGAAGAAACCTTTGAACCACCCATGATGGCAGTGAAAGGACGGTGAATGTCGTTCAGCACTTTGTCAACGGCCTTCACTTCCTTCTCCATCAGGTAACCGAACATCTTGTGGTCCTTGTCAAAATATTGTGCGATGAGTGCCGTAGAAGCGTGTGCACGGTGAGCGGTACCGAAAGCATCGTTCACGTAGCAGTCGGCATATGAAGCCAGCTTCTTGGTGAATTCCTTCTGGCTTTCTTTTACCTTGGCTTTAGCGGCTTTCTTTTCTTCGTCGGTAGCATCTTCGGCCAAGCCACGAGGCTTGCCTTCTTCTTCTGCATAGAAACGCAGGTTTTCCAGCAGGAGAGCTTCACCCGGTTGCAGAGCGGCAGCCTTTACGGCAGCTTCTTCACCCATACAATCATTGGCAAACTGAACTTCAATGCCAAGCAGCTCGTTCAAGTGGTTCAGGATGTGTTTCAGAGAGAATTTTTCGGCTACGCCTTTCGGACGACCCAAGTGTGAGCCGATTATCAAACTACCGCCGTCAGCCAGAATCTTCTTCAGTGTAGGAAGAGCGGCACGCATACGGGTGTCATCAGTGATGTTGAAATTCTCGTCCAGGGGCACATTGAAGTCCACGCGGACGAATGCCTTCTTACCGGCAAAGTTGAATTGATCAATTGTCATAATGCTCTATTTTATTTAAAAGTGTTACGAATCTTCTCGCTTTACTTGCCCGCAAAGTTAGCATTATTTTCTGTAATATGTTCGCAACGGGCACTTTTTTAAATCTTGAATGTTAAAAATATGTTGGATATCCCCCTGTAAATTAACTCTTCACCTCTTTGGCTCCCGTCCTTTTTTCGTAATCTTTGCAGAGCATCTTTAGGCCGCAGGCATCGCATTGGGGTGTACGTGCTTGGCACACGTAGCGCCCGTGCAGGATGAGCCAGTGGTGGGCGATGGGAATGTCGGCCTCGGGGATGTGCTTGGTCAGCTCCTTTTCCACGCTCAGCGGGGTGGTGCAGCTTGGACCTACCAGTCCAAGCCGGTGGCTGACGCGGAAGACATGCGTATCTACTGCCATGGCGGCCTTGTTAAACACGACTGACTGGATGACGTTGGCCGTCTTGCGTCCCACGCCGGGCAGCTTGATGAGTTCCTCCAGCGTGTCGGGCACCTGGCTTCCGAAGTCCTTGACGAGCATCTGCGCCATGCCCACCAGGTGGCGTGCCTTGTTGTTGGGGTAGGACACGCTACGGATGTACTCGAACACTACCTCGGGCGTAGTGGCGGCCAGTGCTTCGGGAGTGGGGAAGTCGTGGAAAAGCGGGGGAGTGATCATGTTCACTCGCTTGTCCGTGCATTGGGCCGACAGGATGACGGCAATGAGTAGCTCGAAGGGGTTGTTGTAGTGCAGCTCCGTTTCGGCCACGGGGCGGTTCTCCCTGAACCAGGCCAGTATCTTTTCGTATCGTTCTTTCTTTCTCATCTCAGTTTGTTTTGGTGGTAATGGGGCGTCACTTTCAGATTGAAGTACAGCATGGACACCACCGTCAGGCAGGCGCCGAAGAGGTAAGCCTTGTCGAAGGTGCTGATTTCGGCAATGTATCCGCCGGCCAGCATGCCGATGCCGATACCCACGTCCCACGACGTGAGGTAGGTTGAGGTAGCCGTGCCGCGCTGGCTGTTGGGCGCCAGGTTAACGAACAGGGTATTGTAGGCGGGAAACATGGTGCCGAAGCCGATGCCCAGCAGCAGGGCGATGGTGAAGAACACCACCGTGCAGGCATGGCTGTCCCATTGGATGATGTATACGCATGCGGCCAGTAGGAAGAAACTGAACACCACCAGCACCAGTCCTGCGGATATCACTTGCGTAATTTTTCCCCTGTCCACCAGCCGGCCGGAGAAGAGTCGCGACACGGCCATGCCCAGCGCCATGAAGGTGAAGAAGAAGCCTGTAGAGGCGTCTATCTCAATCTGGCGAGCATACATGGCCACGTAGTTGGTCGTCATGCCATAGGGGATGGACAGAAGTAGGAGGCTGGCTCCGGCAGGAAGTCCCTTGAGCAGGATGAAGCGGTCGAGTGAGATGGGGTCGCGCTTCACAGGCGGCTTGTAGGGCGTCTTGACCAGCGAAGCACAACAGAAGCCGGCCAGGCACGAACCCAGCGAGGCGCAGAATATCCACGTGTAACCGATGCCCGCGTCGTGCAGGAAGAGGCCCGTCATGGGACCGATGGACATGGCAATGTTGTTGGCCAGCCCGTAGTAGCCCAGTCCTTCGCCGCGGCGCGATGAGGGCATGATGTCGATGACCACCGTATTACCACCTACCGTCACCATGCCAAACGACACGCCGTGGACGATGCGCAGGGCGATGAAGAGGGTCAGGGTGCCGGCCAGCAGATAGCCGCCGAAGATGGACGTGAAGATGAAGTAGGCCAGCAGGTAGAGGGGCTTGCGGGCAAACGTGTCGAGCAGGTAGCCCGAGAAGGGGCGGATGCAAAGGGCCGCAATGGTGTAGCACGACAAGACGAGCCCCATGGTGAACTTGTCCGCTCCGAACACTTCCGTCAGGTAGAAGGGGAGTACGGGCATCATCAGCCAGAAGCCGAAGTAGAGCAGAAAGTTGGCTGCCAGGATAAAGCAGTAACTCGGAGTGATGAGCCGGTCTTTCATGAACGGTCGTTTTTAGCGGTTAGCGGTGAATGGTTAGTAATGAGTGGTCGGCGGATTTTCGGACGGATGCTCACCGCTCAGTTAACCACTCACCGCTCACCACTCACCGCTGCTCTATGTCTTATCGTGCCGCTTCGAATTCTTTCAGGAAGCGGGTATCGTTTTCAGAGAACATGCGCAGGTCCTTCACCTGATACTTCAGGTTGGTGATGCGCTCGATGCCCATACCCAGGGCGTAGCCGGAATAAACCTTGCTGTCTATGCCGCAAGCCTCGAGCACGTTGGGGTCCACCATGCCGCAACCGAGGATTTCCACCCAGCCGGTACCTTTGCAGAAGGGGCATCCCTTGCCGCCGCAGATGTTGCAGCTGATGTCCATTTCGGCACTGGGCTCTGTGAAGGGGAAGTACGACGGACGCAGACGTATCTTCGTCTCGCTGCCGAACATCTCCTGGGCGAAGAGCAGCAATACCTGCTTCAGGTCGGTGAACGACACGTTCTTGTCGATATACAAAGCCTCTACCTGGTGGAAGAAGCAGTGCGCACGGTAGCTGATGGCCTCGTTGCGGTACACGCGTCCCGGGCAAATGATGCGGATGGGCGGTTCGGCATGCTCCATGGTACGTACCTGTACGGAGCTGGTGTGCGAGCGCAGGATGATGTTCTTGGTCACGTCGCCGGGGTTCACATTGACGAAGAAGGTGTCCTGCATGTCGCGTGCCGGATGGTCGGCGGCGAAGTTCAGTTTGGTATATACGTGCAGGTCGTCCTCCACCTCGGGGCCGTCGGCGATGCTGAAGCCCATGCGGGCAAAGATGTCGATGATTTCGTTCTTGACGATGGACAGGGGATGGCGTGTACCCAGCCCGATGGGGTAGGCGGTACGTGTCAGGTCGAGGTCGTCGCAACCCGTGTCCTGGCTTTCGAACTGCTCCTTCAGGGTGTTGATTTTCTCCTGTGCCTTGTTCTTGAGTTCGTTCAGTTTCATGCCCACTTCCTTTTTCTGTTCGGCGGGCACGCTACGGAAGTCGGCCATCAGTTCATTGATGGCACCCTTCTTGCTGAGGTATTTGATGCGGAGCGCCTCCAGTTCTTCGGCGTTGGAGGCCGTCAGTGCTTCCACTTCCTGCAGAAGCTCGTTGATTTTAGCTATCATATCGTTGTTGTCTTTTTGAATATCATCTTGGTTTGAAAATGTTGCAAAGATACAACTTTCTTGTCACATCGTTCCGTTATGTGCCAGAAAGATACGAAAAAAGTCCTTGAAACTTCCGTTTTCAAGGACTTTGTGTGGAGCATAGCGGACTCGAACCGCTCACCTCGACACTGCCAGTGTCGCGCTCTAGCCAGATGAGCTAATACCCCAAAATGTAAACGTTTGCAGCATTGCTTTCGTTTTGATGGTGCAAAGATAATGCATATTTCTGAAATAATTGTTATGTTTGCAGAAAAAATAGCGAAAAAATTATGTTGGTCTATAATACAACGTATCATGTAGAGGATGGACAGGAGAAATATTTCCTTATTTGGATGAGGGAATTCTACCTGCCCGAAGTGGAAAAAGAAGGCACATTGCGTTCACCGCGTATCCTGCGTATCCTTAGTCATCGTGAGGAAGGAAGTACCTGCTATTCTGTTCAGTTCGAAGTGGAAAGTTCGGCCATACTCCATCGTTGGCATCGCGAACAGGGAGTGAAACTTAATGAAGAGATGCTTCGTATATTCAAGGATAAAGTGGTAGGATTTCCGACGTTGATGGAGGAGGTAGAGTGATAGTACCAGTCAAGGAGAAGGTTATTTTGGGTATCGATCCGGGTACTAATATTATGGGCTACGGAGTGTTGCGTGTTATGGGCACCAAACCTGAAATGGTAGCTATGGGGGTTATCGATTTGCGACGTGTAGGCGATACTTATCTTAAACTAAAGCACATTCATCAACGGGTATTGGGAATAATTGAAAGTTATCTGCCTGATGAATTAGCTATTGAGGCGCCCTTTTTCGGCAAAAACGTCCAGTCCATGCTTAAATTGGGGCGTGCACAGGGAGTTGCTATGGCTGCTGCCCTGAGTCGTGACATTCCTATTACCGAATATGCTCCTCTTAAGATTAAGATGGCTATTACGGGCAATGGGCAGGCCTCGAAAGAACAGGTAGCCGACATGTTGCAGCGTATGCTTCGTTTCGACAAAAGTCAGATGCCTGCTTTTATGGATGCTACAGATGCTATGGCAGCTGCCTACTGTCATTACTTGCAGATGGGGCGTCCTATGGTAGATAAAGCCTATCATGGGTGGAAGGACTTCATCGCCAAGAATCCTGATAAGGTAAAGGGTGGATAGTAGATTTTAATTTTAAAAACAGTATATATAAATATAGAAGATGGAAGCCATGAAAATGAACGATTTAGTCATTGTCGGTGTAGCGGTGGCGACGGCTGCCGGTTGCACATCCGTGAAGAACGAATATGCCTCCTATGAACTTTATCCCGTACGTTCGGGCAGCTTGACAGAGATGGAGTACACTTCTGAAGCTACACATTTTTCCGTATGGGCACCTACAGCAGACGAAGTACGTCTCATGCTGTATGAGGCTGGTGAAGGTGGCCATGCCTACACAACTGTCAGTATGGAAGCGGGCGAAGAAGGTGTTTGGCACGCTACGGTAAAAGAGGACCTGATGGGTAAGTTCTATACCTTTAATATAAAAATCGATGATCAATGGTTGGGAGATACGCCGGGTATTAATGCTAAGGCTGTTGGTGTGAATGGTAAGCGTGCTGCCATCATTGACATGAAGGCTACCGATCCGGAGGGCTGGGCTGAGGACCGCCGTCCGCCACTTCAGTCTTTTGCCGATATTGTAATTTATGAGATGCATCATCGTGATTTTTCCGTTTCGCCAGCATCGGGTATTGAGCATAAGGGAAAGTTTTTGGCTATGACTGAAGAAGGGACCCGTTCTCCCGAAGGACTGGCTACGGGTATCGATCACTTGAAGGAATTGGGAGTGACTCATGTTCATTTGCTGCCTTCCTATGACTATGCTTCTGTGGACGAAACGAAACTGAGCGAGAATCAATACAACTGGGGGTATGATCCTCAAAATTATAATGTTCCTGATGGTTCTTACTCCACCGATCCTTATGACCCTGCTACGCGTATTCGTGAGTTCAAGCAGATGGTGCAGGCACTCCACAAGGCTGGTATCCGTGTCATTCTCGATGTTGTGTATAACCATACTTTCAATATTGCTGGCAGTAATTTCGAACGTACGGCTCCCGGATACTTCTATCGTCAGAAGCCCGACGGTACGTATGCAGATGCTTCAGCCTGCGGTAACGAGACGGCCAGTGATCGCCCCATGATGCGTAAGTATATGATTGAATCTGTGCTACACTGGGTGAACGAATACCACATAGACGGTTTCCGATTTGATCTTATGGGTATTCACGACATAAAGACCATGAACGAAATACGTGCTGCATTGACAGCTGTTGATCCTTCCATCGTTGTCTACGGAGAGGGATGGGCTGCCCAGGCTCCCCAGCTTCCTCAAGACTCGTTGGCTATGAAGGCTAATACGCATCGTATGCCGGGCATTGCTGCCTTCAGTGACGAGATGCGTGACGCTCTTCGTGGTCCCTTCAATGATAACAAGCAGGGAGCTTTTCTGGCAGGTCTGCCGGGCGGTGAGGAGAGTATTAAGTTCGGCATTGTAGGTGCTGTGCAGCATCCACAGGTATGTAACGACTCTGTTAACTACAGTCAGGCTCCTTGGGCGGCCGAGCCTACGCAGATGATCAGTTATGTGTCCTGTCATGATGACATGTGCCTCGTCGACCGCCTGCGTGCCAGCATTTCTGGCATTAAGGACGATGAACTGGCACGCCTCGATAAGTTAGCCCAGACAGCAGTCTTCACTTCGCAGGGTATTCCTTTCATTTATGCCGGCGAGGAGGTGATGCGCGACAAGAAGGGGGTGCATAACAGCTACCAGAGCCCCGATTCTATCAACGCTATCGACTGGAGCCGCAAGGCTCTGCATGCCGACGTCTTTGCTTATTACAAGGGGCTGATACAGTTGCGCAAGAACCATCCGGCTTTCCGTTTGGGAGATGCCGATCTCGTGCGCCGTCATTTGGAGTTCTTGCCTGTTGAGGGCACGAATGTAGTGGCATGGCGCCTGAAGGAACATGCAGGAGGTGACAAGTGGGAAGATATTGTTGTTGTGCTCAATTCGCGTCGCGAGCCAGCACGTGTGACTGTGCCTCAGGGTAATTATACTGTAGTGTGCAAGGATGGATTTATTAATGAAGGCGGTTTGGCCAAAGTGTCGGGTACCGAACTGACAGTGCCTGCCCAATCGGCCCTTATCGCCTGGAAATGATATTCAATTATTCACGCTCAATTTTCAATTAAAAGAAGTGTTCAAGTTCAGTAACAAGAAACTTTGGCTGGTCGCCCTGCCCGTGTTTGTGGCAGTGGCGACAGCTTTGCTTTTTCTTCCTACCTATCGCGAGGGAGAAGGAGACCTTGACGAAGTGGCCGTTACCGACTCGGCTGAAGTGCAGGAAATGGTCTACGAATATGGCATTCCGGCCGACCGCTATCGGGTGCAGTATGGCATTGTGCAGCCACGCCAGAACCTCGGTTCCATCTTAGGTGAGCATGGCGTATCTACGGGTACGGTACATCATCTGGGCGAGAAGGCTCGTGGAGTGTTCGACGTTCGTCGTATTCGTAGTGGGCAAGCCTATGCCTTGTTCTTCAGCAAGCATGACAGTCTGGCTCCTCCTCGTTTTTTCGTTTATGAAGAAGATCCTAAATCGTACATCGTTTTCGATTTGCGTGGTGACTTGGCTGTCAGTCGTGGGCAAAATCCCGCCGAGTGGCGCACACAGACGGTTAAGGGACAGGTCGAGTCGTCGCTATGGGTGGCCATGCAGCGTTGCGAGGCGTCCCCTCAGCTGGCCATTGTCTTGTCTCACATTTTTGGGTGGACCATCGACTTCTTCGGCTTGCAGAAGCAGGACGAGTTCCGTGTCATCTACGAGCAGGAATTTGTGGACGGCAAAGCGCTTGATAACTTCCACATTTTGGCTGCTTCTTTCCGGGCTTCAGACAGTACGTATTATGCCATTCCTTTCGTTCAGGATGGTGAAGAGCTTTATTACAACGAGCGCGGTAATAGCCTCGAAGGGGCTTTTCTGAAAGCTCCGCTCGATTTTTACCGCATTTCTTCACGTTTTACCAACAGCCGCTATCATCCGGTGCTGAAACGTTATCGTGCCCATCATGGTGTGGATTATGCTGCTCCAGCGGGTACGCCTGTTTATGCCATCGGAAGCGGTAAGGTCATCGCCAAAGCCTATCAGGCGAATGGTGGTGGAAATTATGTGAAAATCAAGCATAATGGTACATATACTACGACTTACATGCACTTGTCTCGTTTTGCCAAAGGTTTGAAGGTGGGATCTACGGTAAAACAGAAGGAGATCATTGGCTACGTCGGCTCTACGGGACTTTCCACAGGTCCTCATCTTGATTTCCGTGTCTATGAAAACGGCCGTCCTATCAATCCGCTAACCATCAAGTCCCAACCCAAGAAGCCTATCAGTGAAGCCAACCGTGCTGCTTTCAGTCAGGTATGCGACTCATTGGTGCTGAAGTTAAAGGGCTTATAACGTTTTGAGGCGGGTCTGTGGTCGTAAGGCGTGGAAATGTCATCGTCCGTCGGCAGGCATCCTGACACGGTGCTTCCTGGCGGTCTGACACGGTGCTTCATGAGGTGGTGACGAAGCACTTCCTGAGCCCCTAACGAAGCACTTCGTCAGAGGGTGAGAAAGCACTTCGTTGGAAACTCATACTGATTTAGTGGGGGTATATGAAAAATGTTGTATCTTCGCCGTTGAAATGAAACAAGATGACACAGAAATGAGTGAACAACAAACAATCTGTCTGATGAAGGGGGTGGTACGTAACCCGCTGGTAAGGCTGGATGCGCCTGCCGATGTGGCCTTCGGAGCAGGCGAACATATCGCCATTGTGGGACCCAATGGGGCAGGTAAGACTCTGCTGGTGGACACGCTGACCGGAAAATATCCGTTGCGTGAGGGTACTTTGACCTATGACTTTCGTCCTTCTTCTTCACTTTCAGCTTACGAAAATATTCGCTACATCGCATTTCGCGATACCTATGGCAGTGCCGATGCCAATTACTATTATCAACAACGTTGGAACGCTCACGACCAGGACGAAGCTCCTACCGTACGCCAACAGTTGGGCGAGATTAAGAACGAAGAATACCGTCGCCAGTTGTTCGAGCTGTTTGGCATCGAACCTTTGCTTGACAAGAAGATCATTCTGCTTAGTAGCGGTGAGCTACGTAAGTTCCAGTTGGCCAAAGCCCTGCTGACTGCTCCCCGCATCTTGGTGATGGACAATCCCTTCATCGGTCTTGATGCAGCTACGCGCGATTTATTGAACGACCTTCTGATGCGCATTGCCGATATGCGTTCGCTCCAGTTGGTGCTGGTGCTTTCGATGCTTGACGACATACCTCCTTTTATCACCCATGTGATACCAGTGAATGGTATGCGGGTTGGTGAGAAGATGAGGCGTGTCGACTATTTGGATGCCTATCGCAAGCTCGATGAAGCACAGAGTGCTGATGAGCGCCAACGGCTTGAAGCTTTGCAGCAGCGCATTTTAGCTCTTCCTTATACACATACGAACTTTACTTCTTCCGAAGTGGTACGGCTCAACCATGTTAGTATCCGCTATGGTGATCGCACCATTCTGAAGGAGCTCGATTGGATCGTGAAGCGCGGTGAGAAGTGGGCTTTGAGCGGTGAGAACGGAGCGGGCAAGTCCACTTTACTGAGTCTTATTTGTGCCGACAATCCACAGTCTTACGCTTGCGATATCAGTCTGTTTGGCCGTAAACGGGGTACAGGTGAGAGTATCTGGGAGATAAAGAAGCACATTGGCTACGTCAGTCCCGAGATGCATCGTGCCTACCTGAAGAACCTGCCGGCCGTAGAGATTGTGGCCAGCGGTCTGCATGACAGTATTGGTCTTTACAAGCGTCCACATGAAGAAGAGATGGCGGTGTGCGAGTGGTGGATGGATATCTTTGGCATCGGTGCCCTGCGCGACAAACCCTTCCTGCAGCTGAGCAGTGGCGAGCAACGCTTGGCGTTGTTGGCACGTGCTTTTGTCAAGGATCCTGAGCTATTGATATTGGATGAACCCCTGCATGGACTCGATACGTATAATCGTCGTCGGGTAAAAGCTGTCATCGAAGCCTTTTGTCGTCGCAATGACAAAACTTTGATTATGGTGACTCACTATGCAGGTGAGCTGCCAATCACTATTACAGACCATCTTTACCTGAAACGTAACTGACTCGTTTTCAGGATAGAGGAAAAAGATCGCAATTCTTACATCGAGCCGGCACGAAGCGGCTCATCGCAAATAGAATGAAACTATGTTGACAGACTTTTTATCACAGTTGATTGAGGCGGACAATGCCTGCCTTCTCGCCATCAACGGATGGCATGCCCCCTGGGCGGACACGTTTATGTATGCCTTTAGTGGCAAGGTGGTGTGGATACCACTTTATGCTTCGTTGCTTTACGTCATCGTACGCAACCTGCGCTGGCAGGTAGCTTTGGGTTGTGCCGTAGCCATCGCACTCACCATTGTTTTGGCTGATCAGATAGGCGCCTCGCTTATCCGTCCTATAGCAGAACGACTGCGTCCATCCAATTTGGATAATCCAATTTCGGAGATGGTACACATCGTTAATGGTTACCGCAGCGGACGTTATGGTTTCCCTTCGTGTCATGCTGCCAACACCTTTGGGCTTGCCTTTTTTGTCTTTTATCTTTTCCGTAATCGGCTGCTCTCGACGTTTATTTTCGGATGGGCAGTGGTGACGTGTTACTCGCGGGCTTACCTTGGCGTTCACTATCCGGGTGATTTGTTGGCAGGGGCTTTACTTGGCTTTGCGAGCGCCAGTCTTTGTTATTGGCTTTTCCAAAAATTTGGTAAGTACGAGCGTCTCGAACGTCCGATGCATCTGTGGGTGCCGGTGGCTGTGGGTGGTCTCACGGTTGTAGGCATGTTGGTGTATGCTTTCGTATAGATTTCTTCTTTTCAGAACTGATATCCCACTTTGACGGACAGTTCGCGGGGTCGGATGCGAAGCCAGTCGGTGCGGCTCTGTGTGGCCGTGTACGTGGTGTAGGCATAAGTCTTTTTGTTGAACAGATTGTTGAGGCGGGCCTCTACCCGCCAGCGGTCGTGCTTCCACGTGAGCGAGGCATCGGCCAGGAGGGTGTTCAGGTGAGTGCCGTCGGCCAGGGCGTTGCGGTAGTGCTCGCCGCCCAGTTGTACGTCTATCCGCCCGATGGTCAGGATGAGCCGCAGGCGTTGTGTCAGGTTCAGCAGGGGAGGGAGGTATGTGTCGCTCCCGATGCGGGTGGCGTTGTACGACAGGGTGGCGTGATAGTCGGCCTCCAGCCACGTCAGGGGAGACCAGTTGAGCCTGGGCTCGGCCGTGAGGAGGTCGTAGCGATAGTCCTGTAGCAGGGCGGGCGACGCGTCGGTGCGCGTCAGCTGGTGGCCGTAGTGGCGCGTCAGTTGCAGGTCGAGCGAGGCCTTGAGCCGCCAGTCGAAGACGCCTTTGGAGAGGGAGGTTCTCAGTGTCCAGGTGTCCGTCCGGTTCTTCAGGGCGCGTCGCGTCAGGGACAGGGTGTCTTCCGAGAGGTATTGTTCGTCCATCGTGGCATGTCGACCGTGGCTGTAGGTCAGAGTCAGCGTGGCGAAAAATTCATTTACCGTGTTTTTATATTCGGCGTAGAGCTGCCCCGTGGCGGTGGTGCTGAGGGGCATCAGGCCGGCGGTAGAGGTCAGCGTGCGGTAGTCGGTGCGGCGCAGGTAGGGGCAGAGGTCGAGTGCTTGCCCCGCCTGCCGGTCGAGGCTGCTATAAAGAGAGAATTTCCAGTGATAGTCGTGCTGGTAGCGCAGGTAGAGGTTGGGGCGGTAGAGCAGGTACGACCGCCGTGCCCCGAGGTAGTGCGTCCATTCGACAGGTACCTCCACCGAGGCGAACAACCGTCCGCCTTCCCATTGGAGCTGGGGCGTCAGGTCGGCCCCGAGGTGCGAGGCGTCGTAGGTGCGGACGGTGGCGGGCGACTCCAGCCGATAGCGGGCCCATTCTGCCGTGAGGCTTGCCTCCAGGCGGCGGCTGAAGCCGTTGCGCTTGCGAAGGTAGCTGGCCTTATGGTGGGTGTGGAGGCTCCGCTGGGCGTAGTCGTCGCGCTCTGTAGTCAGGGTCAGGACGGAGGGAAGCAGGGACATCTGTACGTCCGAACTCAGTTCCCACGTCCGCTCACCGCTGTTCTTCAGGTAGTTCAGGTAGTTGCGGGCCTGCAGGGTGGAGGTCTCGATGTCCTGTCCCAGCTGGGCAGCGTGGCTGCGGTTGCGGGCGGCGTCCAGCTCCAGGCGTTCGGTCAGGTAGTGCGTCGGGCTGTTGTCCTCGTAGGCCAGGGCGGCGTGCAGGGCGTCGGTGCGCAGGCGGTATTCGGCCTCTTCCGACAGGCGGACGGTATCGGTTGCCTGGTAGTAAGTCTGCGTGTTGCCCCGCTCCTGGTGGACGAAGTCGTGGGTGTAGTCGGCCTGCACACGCAGGGTGCGTTCGTCGTCGCGGCGGTACATGCGGTTGGCGTTGGCCGTCCAGGTCTCGTTGAACAACGTGCGGCGGGTGTCCAGCGGAGTGCTGAAGGCCGGCAGGTCGAGCAGGGAGGGGAGTGTGGCAGCTTCGGGTACATTAGTGGCCAGGAGGGTTTGTTCGTTGCTCAGGTCGCGCCCCGTGTTGTTGGTCTTCAGGGCGAAGATGCTCTGCCGTCCGCGTCCCAGTTGCAGGGCGCTCAGGGTACCTTCCCACAGGGCTGCGGGGTGTCCGTCGGTGTCTTCGGTCAGTCCGCCGCCTGCTTCGAGGTAGGGGAACCACTGGTCGCGCGCCTTCTCGTCCAGCCGCAGGTTCAGGGCCACCTGTTCGGAGTCAATTTTCCCCTTTAGGGCGCGGACGGACTGGTAGTTCTCCATCAGCTCGGCTGACTTCACCGCCCGTGCGTCTAGGTTGTTGTTCACCTGGTTGTAGCGTCCGCCCGTCACGTCCATGCCCTCTACGAGGAAGTGATCGATGGGCTTGCCCTTGTAGGTCACGGTGCCGTTCTCCTTGACGTCGATGCCCGGCAGGCGCTTCAGCACATCACGGACGCGGGTGTCCTTCTCCGTGATGAAGTCGGCCAGGTTGTAGCGCACGGTGGCGCGCCGGCTGCTGATGCGCCCCGGCCGTATCTCCACCTCGCGGAGCACGATGCTTTCGGTGCGCAGGGCGAAGTCCAGCCGGCCGCCTTTGCTGACGTCGCGCGTCTGTCGTCCGTAGCCCAGCATCGAGGCGCTGACTTGCAGGGTGTCCGTGCGTCGCCAGGGCAGGGAGTAGCGCCCGTCGGCGTCGGTCAGAGTGTAGTCGATGGTCATGCTGTCGCGCAACACGCTCACCATCACCGCCTCGAGCGGTCGGGAGGTCTCGGCATCGGTCACGCGGCCTTGGAGCACGTCTTGTGCACGAAGTGAGGGCAGGAGAAAACCACCGAGACAGAAAAGAAGGAAATATCGGGTCGGCATAAGCAGAAAGTGAAAAGAATCGGAAAATGCGCTGATAGGAGTATAGTACAAGGAGAACGTCCGTCCAAGCGGAGTTTATGATCGGTTTAAAGCTTTTAAACTGTCAGTTTATCGCTTTTAAACTGATAGTTTACTGCTTTTAAACCATTAGTTTACCGCCTTTAAACTGGGAGTTCAAAGCCTTTGAACGGATGCTTCTCTGTACGTGGGCGGAAAGATGTCCGCCTTTACCGTTCGATGGGGTTGTAGGGCATGTCCTTGGGGTTCTTGGTGTTGTTGCCGTGGTTGTCCCGGACGGTAATCTTTACGTTGGGCATGATGCCGGTGATGAAGCCCACGGGGTCGGCGGCAAAGCGTTTCTGCATCTTGTCGTACTGCTTGCGGTCAACGGGCTGGTAGTCCTTGCCGCCGAAGAGGATGGGCTCCGTGCCGTGGCTCTGCTCCAGGCCGTCGGCCGTGAAGCGGTAGTGCCCCTCGTCGTCTTCAGCTTTCAGAATCAGGCCCGGCAGGCCGCAGAGCTTCCACGGGCCTTCGCTCACGGGGATGTCCGTCGTGTACCAGGCCGACCATTGCCGCCCCTTGAACTGGGTCGTGGCACGTGTACAGCGGTAGCCCAGCAGGGTCAGCGTGTCCTGCGTTAGCGTCCATCGAGGCTTCTCCGCAGGTTCCTCGCAACGCAGGCGGCAGATGTCGCCCGCCAGTTCGTCCAGCGTCGTCACCCGCCCGGCGGGATAGTTCTTGAAGGTCTGTTCGCTCCACTGGCTCTGATATTGGTTGGCGTGCTGGGCTATCAGCTCGGAGGAAGCGCCGTTGGCCATGTCGGCGGCCAGTACGGAGTCGGCCACGAAGGCCGTGTAGCTGTAGAAGCGCGACGCCTGCCGCCCGATGTCCAGCCGCAGGGTCTCCTGCATCCGTGCGTCGGGCTTGCTGAGGTCGGTCAGGGCATCCAGCCCGTATTGCACGGTCAGCACCTTGTGGTCGATGGTGTCCTTGCGGGAGGTTTGTCCCGTGGAAATCTTGATGTTCATCTGTGCCTGGGTAGCCGTGGCGGCGAGGCTCAGGGCGAGGAGAAGAATGTGTCTGGTTTTCATGTCTGTAATTGTTTAGAGGGTGAAACATTCGGTTCGTTTTCCTGCCACGAAGATAGGCGGAAGGGGCGGAAGCGGGCGCAGGAAGTTATTACGGAAATATTACGGCGACGGAAATATCGGCCTCGCGCGAACCTTGTATGTGGGCGAAAGGCTTATCTTTGCCTGCGGAAAAAACAAGTGAACGATGGAACGACGCATCAAGATTATCTGGCTGCTCTCTCTGACCTCCATGCTCCTCATCGGGGCGGGGCAGGGCTACTGGCTGTGGAGCCACTATCAATATACCAACGAGGCCTACGGACGCGAAGTGCTGCGGCAGGTGTCCGAAGCCGTGGTGAGCTACAACACCCTGCGTTGGCAGGAACCCCGTCCCCTGGGCGAACAGAAGGCCGTGCAGTGGTACAACACCAACGTCAACTGGGACGACCGTACCGACTCGTTGACGGGGCAGGAGAGTACGCGCATCTACCTGGTGCAGCGCCTGGGAGCGGAGACGCAGGACACGTTGGCGGACTTCACCCCAGCACAGACAGGGGCGGCAGGCGTGAATGTATCCCGCCTGCTGGCCGATAGTACCGTGCTCTGCACCGACTCGGTCGTCCTGATGGGCGACAAGCGGCAGTACGAACGCCTCAACATGATGTATCTGGCCGACCTGATGCGTCTGGAGTTGTCCCATCCGTTCGACCTTCATCCGTTCGACTCCATCGTAGCCGTCACCCTGCCGGACGTCACCTTCAGCACCCGCCTGACTACCACTGCCGCCGACAGCCTCTACCAGTGGGAAGCTACCCTACACTCCGGCGGCTCCCTGCTCCGGCCGCTGGCGCAGGTGGTCTATCCCTATAACCCCCTGAAGCGCCAGTTGGTCGAAGTCGATGTCCGCATCCCCTGCCACATGCTGCTGCTTCGCATGGGCGGCCAGTTGGCGGGCAGCCTGCTGATGATAGCCTTGCTGGCCGTCTGCCTGTTCTTCCAGATCAAGACCATCCTGAAGCAACGGCGGGTGGACGAGATGCGCCGTAGCTTCGTGAGCACCATGATACACGAGCTGAAGCGCCCCGTCCAGACGTTGAAGATGTGCCTGGCCTACCTGTCCGACCCTTCCCTCCGTGCCGACACGAAGGCCACCGATGCGGTGGTGGACGACTCCATCGTCGAGGTGGACAACCTCTCGGCCTACCTCCAGAAGCTGCGCGACATGACGCGGGCCGACGACGAGCGCACGCCGCTCAGCCTCCGCACCTTCGACTTCCGCCCGATGGCCGAGAAGACCCTCCGCCAGCTGCACATCCCCGACCACAAGCTCGTGACGTTCGAGACCCACTTCCCGCCCTCGCTTCCCGTGACGGCCGACCCCATGCACCTCTGCAACATCCTGAGCAACCTGCTGGAGAATGCCGTGAAGTATTCGGGCGACTCCGTCCACATCACCATCACCGGCGCGTCGGACGGGCATCGCTTCACCCTCACGGTGGCCGACAACGGCATCGGCATCCCGCCCGCCGAGCAGGCCCGTGTGTTTGACAAGTTTTACCGCAGCGCCAGCCTGCCCGACCGCTCCGTGCCCGGCATCGGCCTGGGCCTGAGCTACGTGAAGCTGCTCGTGGAAGTGCATGGCGGTACCGTCGGCCTCCGCAGCCAACCGGGGCAGGGGACAACGGTGACCGTCACTATACCTCAATGAATGGATGATTATGAAACCCTTGAAGATTCTTTTTGCCGACGACGACCTGAAATACTCCCTGCTCCTGAAACGCTTCTTGGAGCAGGAAGGTTATGAAGTGACCTACGTAGGAAACGGTCGCATGGCCGTGGAGCAGTTCCCCCTGGTCAGGCCTGACCTGGTGCTGCTCGACATCAACATGCCTGAGCTGAATGGTTTCGAAGTGGCGGCCCGTATCCGCGAGGCAGACAAGCACGTCCTCATCTTCTTCCTCTCCGACCGCAGCGACAAGGCCGATCGCCTGCAGGGCTTCAGCCTCCGTGCCAACGACTACCTGGCCAAGCCCTTCTACCCCGAAGAGCTCATTGCTCGCATCCGCGAGCGCTTCGCCCTCCAGTTGGAGGAGACGGTGGAGGAGGAGACTTACCGCTTCGGCAACACCGTATTCAGCTACAATAACGTGAGTTCGAAATAGAATTAGAAGATAGACAGTTGTCCGTCATTGACAAAAT